>ERZ802830.2001-NODE-2001-length-18756-cov-10.3256_pt1 | contig 18756 bp, 19 predicted proteins | sample MGYA00345654_ERZ802830 | MGnify/ENA primary metagenome ERZ802830 (study PRJEB30503, sample SAMEA104212375) | marine metagenome | biome: Westerlies Biome; feature: [SRF] surface water layer (ENVO:00010504) within the epipelagic zone...; material: water...
GTTTGGGGGTTCTTGGGGCGCAACATTGGCGTTACTGTGTGCGGCCCGACACCCAGATCGTTGCCTTGGCGTCGTGTTACGTGGTGTTTTTCTCAATATGGAAAGTAATCTTGAATGGATGTATGGGCATGGAGCATCTGAGATGTATCCGGCGGCTTGGGCCGATTTTATGGCGCCGATTGAATGCCAGACAAAATCGTTTCATGAGGTGCTGAACGCCTATCGCCATCTCTTACATGCCGATGATGAGTTTACCCGACTGCAGGCGGCTCGAGCGTGGAACCTTTGGGAGTATCGATTATCTGTTGGTGACTCACAGGCTAAAAAAACCAGCCGATTTTCACCCCATGCTGAGCTCGCACATGCTCAGATTGAGCACCACTATCTCAGCCAAGATTGTTTTTTAGATCCCACAACGTTCAGTGACCCCAACGCGGAGATCGCTTTATTGCCGATGGTGCTGCTCCATGGCGCGAATGATCACGTTTGTCCGTTGTCCAATGCGGTGAGGATGAAAGAGCTGTACCCAGCTCTCAAGCTCCGCGTGTTAGATCAGGCGAGCCATTGTGCGTTCAGTCCGCAGATGGCTGAAGGACTTTGTGAGGCAACTCAAGAATTGGCTGCACTTTACGGCCATTGACTAGCTCTGGGATGGCTTCGGTGGGCCGACGTCTGTCCCATCATCATCAAGCGGCTCAGGTTTATCGAGCTCCTCAATGATCGGTGAATCGTCATCGTCTGCTTTCACTGGTGCATAGAGATCAAATTCATCGATGTCATCGGAGGATTCATTCTCTTGATCTGAAGCCTCGTTATCGATTATTGCGACTGCTTGAGAGTCAGCTGGCTCACTCTCTTCACCGTCTGTTTCATCAGCATCTTCAGTTTTCTTAGAACCAAGGAAACGAGCGCCAATCAGACCTGCTTCAAATAACAGCCACATCGGGACCGCCAGAAGGGTTTGGCTGATCATATCTGGCGGTGTCACCAGCATACCAACCACAAAACACCCGATGAAGACGTAAGGTCGTTTCTCCTTCAGAGATTCCGGTGAAGCAATTCCTGCTTTGATCAACAGCATCGTGGCCACTGGAATCTCGAAGGCGAGACCGAATGCGAGAAATAATTTCAGGACAAAGGAAAGATAAGCATCAATATCTGTCATCACCGTCACGCCAGTTGGGCCGACGGTGGTGAAGAATCCAAACACTAATGGGAATACAGCAAAGTAAGCGAAAGCCATCCCCGCATAGAACAGGAAGATACTCGAGATGAGCAAAGGCCCTGCAATTTTTTTCTCGTTACTGTAGAGCCCTGGTGCGATGAACCCCCACAGTTGGTAAAGAATCATCGGAGCACCGCAATAGACGCTGAGGTATAACGCCAACTTAAAGGGCGCTAAGAAGGGTGACGCTACCTGCGTTGCGATCATGGATGCGCCTTCAGGCAGGAGCGACTGAAGCGGTTCGGCAAGATATGCATAGAGATCATTGGCAAACGCAATGAACCCTATAAAGAAGATCAAAATCACAACCAAAATCCGGATCAGGCGATCACGGAGTTCGATGAGATGGGCGATCAGTGGCTGATCATTCAGGCTTGGATCGCTCATTCTTTTCCGTTGTTGTTTTACTGCTGGTGGCCTGGTCGAGGCCTAGTGGATCCGATCCCGCGAGGTCTTCCATCTTTAAGCCACCACCGCGTGCCTCAAGCTGTCTTTTGAGATCTTCAAGCTCGAGTTCACGGTTAATGTCTTGCTGGATCGACGACACTTGACCCCGCAACTTTTTCACCCACAGCCCAACGCTACGGGCTAAACGGGGCAATCGCTCAGGGCCGACGACGACGAGACCAATGATGGCGACCAGCAGTAGCTCAGTCGCACCAATATCGAACACTTAGACTTTCTCTTTCGTTTCAGTCTGCTGTTTCGTGTGTTCTTCGCTGGACTCATTCTGCTGAACAGTGCTTTCGGCAGTTGGTTGTGCCGCATCGTCAGCAGGTTTTTCTTCAGACTTATCTGTGACGGACTGACGAAAGCCTTTTACCGCACTGCCAAGATCCGCACCGAGCGACTTCAGCTTTTTGGTACCAAAGATCATGATCACAATGGCCAGGACAATTAATAATTGCCAAATACTGATACCACCAATTCCCATAACGGGCTCCTATTGTTTTATGTGTTGTTAATTAAAGCCAGTAAACGGGCCACCACCGAGGACATGGTAGTGCATGTGATACACCTCCTGATAGCCTCCGGGACCCGTATTCAACACCGTTCTGAATCCTGAATCCAGCCCTTGTTCCTTTGCGATCTGAGGAATCTTTAGCTGAATTCGCCCTAACAAGCCTTCATCAGAGGGTGTTGTGTCCAATAAATTTTCGATATGTCGGCGAGGAATCACTAAAAAATGAACCGGTGCCTTGGGATTGATGTCACGAAAAGCCAAGCAATCGTCATCCTTATAGATGACCTCTGCCGGTATTTCGCCGTCCCGAATTTTGCAAAATAAACAATCAGTCATGCCCATTCTCTCGATTTGCTTTCTCAACCAAACCACTCACGCCTAAACGTCGCTCAAGCTCCGCAAGCACCGCACTGGGTGGTTCGTCCAAATGCGACAGAAGGACCAAGGTATGAAACCAAAGATCGGCGACTTCGTGAATCACATCCTCATTGTTTTTTGATCGCACGGCATCTTTAGCGGCCATGACGACTTCAGTCGATTCTTCACCTACCTTCTTTAAGATGTGGTCGAGCCCCTTGTGATGCAACTTAGAAACGTACGATTTCTCCGGATCACCGAAGCGACGTTCGGCCAACATATCTTCGAGGACTTCAATGACTGTCATTGCTTGTCTCCATACAGAGTTTTCGGCTCAATCAACACCGGTTCAACCGCTTCCCAATGGCCGTTTTCGGTTGGCGCCCAAGAAAAACAGGACGCGCGCCCCGTATGACAAGCCACTCCAGTTTGCAGGATACCTAAAAGAACGGCGTCCTTGTCACAATCTATCCGAAGATCCACTAATTGTTGTGTTTGACCAGATGATTCACCTTTGCGCCACAATGCCTGTCTCGACCTTGAGTAGTAAACCACCTGTCCGCTCTTCAACGTCTCATCCAGAGCTTCACGATTCATCCAGGCAACCATTACGACGTTTTTAGTGGAGTGATCCTGAGCAATCGCACAGATTAAGCCATCGGCGTTGAAGTTCACCGCGTCGAGCAGTTGTCCTCGAGTGAACTCGTCCTTGAATTCCATGATTACCGCCTGAGAATTAGTACGAGAGATAACGCGGCAATGGCCAACGGCCAGTGTCCGGCAAGCCAGTCATGATCGGCCATCAATGCAGCCCCGGAGACCAGTAATCCGCTGATACCGAGTACCAAGCTGAGATACCCTGAATGCCGCCGCTTTTTCGATTCAAGCGCCATGTGCTTCAGGGCTTCAGCCTGCTGCAGCTGGATCGATTCCAAGTGTTCCATGCGTTGTGGAGTCGAAAGAAGTGTGTTGGTGAGCGCTGGGAACTGCACGGCCCAGCGCGAGAGATTGCGCTTGGCATAATCCACGATTCCTTTTGGTCCCAGACGCTCCTTGACCCAACGCTCGAGGAAGGGTTTGCCGGTTTTCCAAAGGTCGAGCTCTGGATAGAGTTCGCGTCCAAGACCTTCAATATTGAGCAATGTTTTTTGCAGCAGAACGAGCTGTGGTTGGACTTCCATCTGGAATCGCCGAGCCACTTCGAACAATCGAATCAGTAGGACACCGAAACTAATTTCACCGAGCGGTTTTTGAAAGATCGGTTCACATACGGTTCGGATAGCGCTCTCAAAATCGCCGACTTTGGTGTCTTTCGGTACCCACCCCGATTCCACGTGGAGTTCAGCCACTGCCCGATAATCACGATCAAAAAATGCGATCAAATTTTGTGCGAGATACGCTTTGGATTCCGGATCTAGGGTGCCGACAATCCCAAAGTCCACCGCCTTATAAACTGGATTCTCAGGGTCCGTAATGTCAACGAAGACGTTGCCGGGATGCATGTCCGCATGGAAGAAACTGTGATCGAAGACTTGCGTGAAAAAAATTTCTACACCACGCTCAGCGAGCTTCTCCATGTTGACCTTTTTCTCTTTAAAGACGTCGATCCGGGAGATTGGAACACCGTAGACCCGTTCTTCGACTTTGACATTGCGACTGGTGTAATCCCAGTGGATTTCAGGAACATAACAAATGGATGAATGCTCAAAATTTCTGCGGATGAGTGCTGTATTGGCTGCTTCACGCATCAAATCCAGCTCATCTAAAATCGTCATACGATAGTCAGAAACGACCTGCACAAGCTTCAGTCGTTTGCCATCGACGAAGTTTTTCTCAACAAACTTCGCGATTGTCATCATCAGTTTGAGATCTTCCTCAATGACTTTTTCGATTCCAGGCCGAATGACTTTGACGATGACTTCTTCGCCGGTTTTCAGTCGTGCGGAATGGACCTGAGCGACTGATGCTGATGCCATTGGTTCGGCTGAGAGTTCGCTGAAGATCGCATCGATTGTGCACTCAAGATCGCTTTCAATAATCGCTTTTGCAGTCGCCCCAGCAAAAGGCTTCACCTGATCTTGCAAATCCGCGAGTGGCGCGGCGATATCTGGCGGCAACAGATCTCTTCGTGTCGAGAGCATTTGTCCAAATTTGACGAAAACAGGCCCTAGGGTTTGAAGCGCGTCACGCAGTCGCTCCCCACGCGAGCGTTTCATGCGAATGGTTGGAATACACCAGGCTAAAGCTTTGAGTGCCCCGCGTTTTGGCTGAGGTAATAATTCATCAATGCGCTCTGAAAAGAGCACACGAAGAATTTTTAAAAGGCGAAATGAACTACCCATGCGATGCCTCAAGTCGTTTGATGCGTGCATCTAAACGATCAATTTGACGATTGAGTGCTGTGACCCTTGATTCGGATTCGCCGAACACAGTATCCGTCACTAGCGTCTTTTGTTCCGTGCGAAGGAACTCTTCTGTTTGGCGCTTGAGTGATGCCCGACTGGTGAGCCATTGAGTTCTGGCAGCGCGAAGGGTCTTAATCAGTAAGCCGGCGGGCATCGGCCCCAGTGCCTGAGTCACAGCATCTTCCCAGTCGAGGTCCATCGCCTGAAAGGTTTTTTGCATGGTTTGCAGAACCCCGACACTACCGCGGATATCGAGTCCTTCAAAGATCAATGGCGCATTCGGTTGCGTCAACGATCGTGCAGTTTCAACCAGGCTTCCGAGCGTTCCTGATAATTCGACATCGGCGGCTTCTTGAGACTCAGTAGCGAGCCACCATTGCGATTCGCCGCAAACAATCCAAACATCGAGATCAAGATCAGTAATCCTCAGTTTCAGGACTTTACCGACCATCGGAGCAAGTTGCTCTGGTTGAATGTCAGCCGCACGCATCCCAGCTGTGATGGCTTGCTCGGAGGCGGCCACTAAGCCTGCTAGCATGAGGCGAGGGATCACGATTTGACTCCCGTATGCATGGCAACGATGCCGCCTGTTAAATTCTGATAGCTGACGGTTTCAAAGCCTGCCTGCCGCATCATCTCAGCAAGCGTTTCCTGATTGGGATGTTTTCGAATCGATTCGGCGAGGTATTGGTAGGATTCTTTGTCTTGAGCGACCAATTGGCCCATCGTCGGTAACACAGAGAAACTGTACACGTCGTAGATTTGTTGAAGTGGAGCGGAGACGGGTGTTGAGAACTCGAGAATTAGCGCTCGTCCACCGGGCTTTAACACGCGGTGCATCTCATGAAGCGCAGCGTCTTTATTGGTGACATTTCTCAGTCCAAAACCGATGGTCACCCGATCAAATGACTGGTCGGGATAGGGCAGTGTCTCCGCATCACACTGGCACCAACTCAAACCCTTCAGTTCTCCGTGATCGATGCATCGATCACGGCCAACCCGTAACATTTGATCATTGATGTCTGCGAGGACGACGTGACCTTCTGAACCTGCGCGACGTGACATTGCACGGGCTAAGTCCCCCGTTCCAGAAGCTAAATCGAGAATTTGCATCCCCGATCGGATAGCGATGGATTCAATGGCGACTCGTTTCCACAGCCGGTGTAGTCCCGCCGACATCAGATCGTTCATGAGATCGTAGCGTTTGGCAACACTATTAAAAACCTCTCGTACCCGATAGGTTTTCTCGTCGACCGGGACTTCTTTAAATCCAAAATGCGTGGTTTCTTTCATGCAGCCTCAGAGAATGTATTGCGACAAATCTTCGTCTTGACTTAACTCAGTCAGACGAGATTCAACAAATTCACGATCAATTGTGACGGTTTCGGGCGCCGTTTGGCCAGTTTGAAACAGTAAATCTTCGAGAACGCGCTCGACTAGGGTGTGCAGCCGCCGCGCACCAATGTTTTCAGTTTTCTCGTTCACACGCGCTGCAATTTCAGCGATGGCTTCAACTCCACTGTCGGTGAATTCGATCGGTATTCCATCGGTTTCGAGAAGTGCTTTGTACTGGGTGACCAACGAGTGGTCGGGCTCAGTCAGTATGCGCGCGAAATCTGATGGATTGAGGGCATCCAGTTCAACTCGGATGGGCAATCGCCCTTGAAGCTCAGGGACCAAATCCGATGGTTTCGCCAAATGAAAGGCACCGGAAGCAATGAACAAAATATGATCAGTTTTGACTGTTCCGAATTTGGTTTGTACGGTGGTGCCCTCAATCAACGGCAGCAGGTCCCGTTGCACTCCTTCACGACTGACATCGGCGCCTTGTGCGTTCTCGCGGCGGCAGACTTTGTCAATTTCATCCAAAAAGACGATGCCACGGTCCTCAACATGCCGGATCGCTGTGAGCTTGACCTCATCATCTGAGATCAACCGTGCTGCTTCTTCATCAATTAAGATTTTGTAGGCATCACGAATAGGTAATTTGCGTTTTTTCTTCTTGTCTTGGCCGAATTTGGTGAACATGTCCTGCAGTTGGCTGGCCATCTCTTCCATACCGGGAGGCGTCATGATGTCGACGCCAACCCCTGTTGCTTTGACATCGATTTCAATCTCTTTATCGTCGAGCTCGCCTTCACGAAGTTTTTTCCGAAAAACCTGCCGTGCACCGCTGTTGTCAGATTGAATTGGCTGATCATGGCGTGGCGGTGGCAACAAAATGTCGAGAATTCGCTCCTCAGCACGGTCTTCGGCTTGATGACGAACGTCGAGCATCCGTCGCTCGCGCTCATCTTTGATGGCAACACCGACTAAATCACGAATGATCGATTCAACATCGCGGCCAACATAGCCGACCTCTGTGAATTTTGTTGCTTCAATTTTGATGAATGGAGCTTCGGCAAGGCGCGCCAGACGGCGCGCAATCTAGGTTTTACCAACTCCAGTTGGCCCAATCATCAGAATATTTTTCGGGGTGACCTCTTTGGCGAGATCCTCAGGTAAGCGCATCCTGCGCCAGCGATTTCTGAGCGCAATGGCAACTGCGCGTTTCGCATCGGCTTGACCGATAATGTGTCGGTCAAGTTGAGAAACAATGTCATGTGGGGAGAGATCAGTCATGGGTCGCGTTCAATTCGTCAATGGTTAGGTTATTGTTGGTATAAATGCAGATTTCACCGGCTGCTTTGAGTGCTTCTTCCACGATAGTTCGAGCTGGCAGTTCGGTATTTCGTAACAGCGCTAGCGCTGCTGCCTGAGCAAAAGGTCCGCCAGAGCCAACTGCGATGATGCCGTCTTCAGGCTCCATCACGTCACCGTTTCCGGTAATGATCAGCGAGGTTTCGGGATCAGCCACGGCAAGAATCGCTTCGAGGCGTCGTAGCATGCGATCCTGACGCCAGTCTTTGGCGAGTTCGACTGCAGCGCGGGTGAGATTGCCTTGATGTTTTTCAAGTTTCGCATCAAACCGCTCAAATAAGGTAAAGGCATCGGCGGTACCACCTGCGAACCCTGCAAGGACTTTGTTTTGGTATAAGCGCCTAACCTTTCGAGCATTGCCTTTCATAACAGTATTGCCAAGCGTGACTTGTCCATCACCACCAATGCAGACTTGGTTGCCTCGACGAACCGATACGATTGTTGTGCCGTGGAATTGCTCCATAATTACTCCCTTCGAACTTGTGCGTCGTACCCATTTTTGGTGAGAACGTCAGCTGCTGCGCGCATGTCACGGACTGTCTTAAACGGTCCTAGGACAATTCGATACCAACCGCCATTGGTTTGGCTTGGCGGAATCACGCGCGCTTTGAGATCGAGAAATAGCAACGCTACGCGGGTACTTTCAGCTGAATCCGCGGTCCTGAATGATGCGACTTGGATCACGGTGCTTTTGAGCTTTTCAGCAACCGCTTCATCACGGGATTGTCCTGCTTCAACATCAATGGGGACTTCGCCTGAGATCAACAACTCGTAAAAGGTATAAAAGTTCTCGGGTGCCTCTGGAACTTCCTGTTGAATCGTGGTCGCGGTCTCGGGGGTCACCACCGCTTTCTTCGGCTCTTCAGTGATCTGTGCCGTGGGTGTGGGAAGCGCCGCTGAGTCTGGTGCTGTTGCGGTTTGATTCAACCAAATCAAGATCGCAGCCACTGCTCCAAGAAGCACGATACTTAAAGTGATTCCAACAGCTGCAGTGGGCCCTTTTTTTTCAGGGCGCCGATGTCGCGTGGCTTGGGTTGAATAGTCGCGCATTACATTGACCGCGGGGCGCTCACACCAAGCAGATCGAGCCCGTTCCGAATGACGATTTGTACAGCGGTCGCCAGTGCTAATCGAGCATCACGTACCTGAAGATCATCAACCAATAGTCGTGTTCCGTTATACCAGCGGTGGAAATCAGCGGCGAGCTCTTGGAGGTAATAGCAAATTAAGTGCGCCTCCAGTGAGTCGGATGCTTTTGCGACGACCTCAGGGAATCGGCCGACTGCGGTTGCCAAGTCGAGCTCGTCTTGAGTGGTCAGCTCAGTCAGGTGGTTGAGACCACGCGCTGCATCAAAGGGTATCTCATTCAATCCCTCAAGCACCCGACAAATCCGTGCGTGCGCATATTGAACGTAATAGACCGGATTATCTTTGGTCTGGCTGGTCGCCAGTGAAAGATCAAAATCCAAATGTTGATCGGCTTTCCGCATCACATAAAAGTAACGACAGGCGTCACGTCCAACATCGTCTCGTAACTCCCGTAAGGTGACAAAAGATCCCGAGCGAGTCGACATTTGTAAGCGCTCGCCTTCCTTGTACAGAATGGCAAACTGCACCAACCGAATGGTGAGTCGTTCAGGGTCAAAACCGAGTGCCTCAGCAGCGGCTTTGATGCGGACGATATACCCATGATGATCAGCACCCCAAACATAAATGATTCGATCAAAACCTCGCGAAAATTTGTTCGCGATGTATGCGATATCACTTGCGAAGTAGGTCGTTTCGCCATTATCTCGGCGAACCACCCGATCTTTGTCATCGCCGAAGTCGGTGGATCGAAACCATAAGGCACCGTCTTGTTCGAACAAATATCCGCGCTCTTCAAGGGTTGCGATTGCTTGATCGATTTCACCAGAGGTCACCAGTGACTTTTCACTAAACCACTGGTCAAAATTTGCACCAAATTCGGAGAGATCATCCTGCATATCGTCAAGGATCGAATGCAGCGCGAGATTGAACGGAAGATTCCAACGATCGCCAAGTGCTTCTTTGGCGTTCTGGATTAATCCATCAATGTGCGCGTCTTTCGTGGTTTCAGAATCGGGCGTCACGTCTTTGATGAGATCGTGAAACGCGATTGCGATGGAATTCCCCGTATTGTCATGCAGGGTGTCGCCTAATTTTGCAATGTATTGACCTTGATAGCCTGCCGATGGAAAGACGATGTCTTCTCCAGAGGTTTCCAGATAACGCAGGTACACGCTGACGGCCAGAATGTTCATTTGTCTTCCAGCATCGTTAACGTAGTACTCGGCCTCAACTTGGTGTCCCCGTGCTTTCAGCAGGTTGACCAAGGTCGCTCCATAGGCAGCACCTCGACCATGACCTACATGCAAGGGTCCGGTTGGGTTTGCTGAGACGTATTCCACCTGGACGCGTTCATTGGTGGTTGGATGCAAGCCATATTGGTCGCGCTCGGTCAGACATCGAACGACCGGTTCAAAGGCAGCGCCTTTTGCTAATCGGATATTAATAAATCCGGGTCCTGCAATGTCAACAGCCGCAATGGTCTCTGACGCCGGAAGACGTTCGATGAGCTTCTCAGCCAAGGCGCGAGGGGCTATTTGAGCTGCTTTGGCATGCATCATGGCGACATTGGTCGCCAAATCACCATGCGCAGGATCGCGTGTGTTTTCGATTTGCACAGGTTTGCGATCGATGGAATTGATGATGTTGTCAGCGATGAGTTGATCGAGCGCTTGTTCGAATAGCGCAGCGACAGCGTCCTTCATGGTGTCCCTCCGGTTAAGGGCGGGAGTGTAGCATTACCAAAGGTCCCAGGGATCGACATCCAACTGAAACATCACTTTTCCCCGCTTTTTGTAAGCCCAGGGTCCGGTTTCTTTCAAGACCCACTGCAGCAGTGGGCGTTTTCCAAGAATGAGCAATTGGCCATGGTATTGACGATTGCGCCGCTCCATCGGAGCAGGCGCAGGACCAAGGAGTCGTACGGGACTATTCAATGCCCGAATCGCATGGGCGACATCACCTAAAGCGGTGAAGACGGCTTCGGCGGTTGATGCCCTTGCCGAAATCAGGGCGAGATGTGTATTTGGTGGCCATTGAAATTGCTGACGCTCCGCCATGATGGCGGCGGCGAGCTCATCGTAGTTTTGTTTTAAAATTCGATCGAACCATTCGGAATCTGGCCTGTGCGTTTGAACCAACACTTGGCCGCGCGCTCCATGCCTGCCAGCACGGCCGGAAACTTGAGTCAACAACTGTGCAAAATGTTCAACCGATCGAAAATCGGCTCCCGATAACCCCTGATCTGCATCGGTCACGATGACGGTGGAGAGATTTTTAAAATCGTGGCCCTTCGCGAGGATCTGTGTCCCAACTAAAATACAGGGATCACCATCAATCACAGGTTGGATGAGTTGTTCAAATGCACGTCGTCTTGCGGTGGTATCGCGATCAACCCGAATAACGGGAGTATCAGGGAAGGCCGTCGCTAATGCTTCTTCAAGACGTTCCGTGCCGAGGCCAACAGCGAGAAGGTTGAGCCCAGAACATTCCGGACAGACAGTGATCGATTGTTGGCGGTGGTCACAGTGGTGACACCACAAGACATTTGGATGTCGATGCAGGGTCGGCTTGGCGTCACAGTGACGACATCCGGGAATCCATCCGCAATCCGCGCACATTAAAACAGGTGAATAACCACGCCGATTCAAAAAGACTAACGCTTGTTGTTGGCGATCAATAGCGTCGCGAATGGCTCGCCGAGAGGCGTCACTCAAACCATCTTTGGGTTTGTCATGGCGCGCATCGATCAGCCGAATCGTCGGAGATGGCTGCTGACCCGGGCGACTGGAAAGACGTAATCGAATGTATTTTCCAAACTCAGCCTGATGCCAGCTTTCAAGAGACGGTGTCGCTGAAGACAGCACCACTGGAATCCTCATTTGCTGAGCGCGGACAATGGCAAGATCGCGTGCTGAATAACGACATCCTTCCTGATTTTTGTAGGCGCCATCGTGCTCCTCATCCACCAAAATGAGCCCCAGATTTGGTATTGGGGTGAATAATGCAGAGCGTGTACCGATCAATACGTCGGCAGTACCTTGGGATGCGGCAACAAAGGCTTTTGCCCGCGCGCCATCGGCAAGTCCAGAATGTGAGACTGCTAGCGTACCTGTCAGTTGTTGCTGGATTCGAGTCACCATTTGCCCTGTCAGTCCGATTTCGGGCACCAGCAACAGCACTTGCTTTCCACGCTCGAGGGTTTTCCGAATTAATTCTGAAAACACCTGGGTTTTCCCACTGCCGGTAACGCCTTGAAGTAAAAAACACTGGAAGTCGCCTGATGCTTGATTCACACAATCAATCGCGTGTTGTTGCTCATCAGTGAGTGGGTAGTGAGGTGGTTGAGACTGTCCCTGCTCTGTTTTTGCGAGAGGAAAAGGCTTCCCCTTGCGAATCGCTGTCGGAAGGCTAGACAACAGAAGGTCTCCAGCCGGAGTAAGATAGTAATCGGAGGCAAACCGAATCAATGCGTGGTGGGAGGGGTCGATCACAGGTGCATCATCGAGGACTTCAAGGATCGATTTGATGGTGCTCAAATCTTGGGGTTCGCTTGCTTCGCCGGCGCTGATCCCAACGATTTCGCGAGATCCGAGTGGTGCTTTGACGCGCAAGCCGGCTTCGATCGGTTTGTCCGAACTGTAGGTCAGGGGCTCGAAAAAAGGCCCTGGAACAAAAACTTTGATAAAAAAGCGTGACATAGGCTTCCGTGAACACCTTGGTGTTTGATAGACTCCGCCGCCCAAACTTAGATGCGGTGCCTAACGCGTAAGGTGGTTGGGGAAGCGGCATCGATTATACAGAGGATAGAACAGATGAGAGCGGATATTCATCCAGCATACACCGACGTGAAAGTCACATGCTCATGTGGCGGGTCGTATGATACACGGTCAACCAAAGGCGAAGACTTTTCTGTCGATGTTTGCCAAGAGTGCCACCCTTTTTATACGGGTAAGCAGAAAGTGGTCGATACCGGTGGGCGAATTGATCGCTTCAACAAGCGCTTCGGTGGCCGCACAATTTCCAAGTAAATTCTTGACAAAAGCCGCTTTGATCGCGGCTTTTGTCTATTCGGGAGCGAGCGTCGCGGGCTCCTGTCCTCCCCCTCAAACGCTCTCTCCGCCATTGAAACTCCAACGTGTTATCGATGGTGATACCGTCAAATTAAGCGATGGTTCAAGCGTTCGGCTGACGGGTTTCAACAGCTTCGAGCTCAAAGATTCCGGTTGGAAACGTCAATATGCACGAGAGGCTCGATCGCGCGCTCAAGACGTGTTGAGCGAGACGATTTTCGTCACTCCTTGGCCTGCTTCAAAGGACCGTTATGGGCGTTTGCTCGGCAATCTGTGGATCGGGGAATCTTATCTCGGAGAAGTCTTGGTTGCCGAAGGGCTCGCATTGACGGTTTCGATTCCACCAGAAAACCGTTTGGTTGCTTGCTTGTTGGATCTGGAATGGCAGGCGCGTGATGCAAAACGAGGCGTTTGGGCGTTGGGTCATTTACCCGAGTCGGCAGAAGCACTCAATCGTGGTGGGTTCCAGCATCGAGTTGGTGACATCACTCAAATCCTGGATGCGAAAACTTTGGTGTTAAGTGATCGGTTACGCGTCATGTTGCCAAAGGCTGATTCATCGATGCGGCTCGGCATGCGATTAGAAGTCCGGGGTTGGGTGTCGCGATCGCCAGCATCGGTCCGGGGGCAATTTCCATGGACCTTAACCCTCAAAGATCTGACCAATCGCACCCGCGTGTTTTAGAACAACTGCTGCGGTGTTTGGATCGCTTGCCCATCGTTTGAGGGGATCACGGCCTCAGGGGCTGCATCTTTCGGCGGGTTCTCTAACAAAAAGAATTCGCGTATGGATTGATTTTGGGTGCCACGTGCTTTCGCGCCGGTTTCCGGATCAATCCGTGTCGCAATGACGCCCGTTGGCAAGGGAGGTATCTCTTCGGGAACACGATCCAACGCGTGCTTCATGAATTCAATCCAAATCGGTAGTGCAGCTCGCCCTCCGTATTCAGCTCGCCCCAGTGTTTTCGGTTGGTCAAAGCCCACCCAGACCGAGGCAACCAGATTCTTTTGGTAGCCATTGAACCAGGCGTCGACTTGATCGTTGGTGGTCCCTGTTTTACCAGCCAAATCCTGTCGACCCAAGGACTTGGCTTTTTTCGCTGTGCCCTGCTGGACGACATCTTTGAGCATGTCGTTGATCAGGAAATGGATCCGCTCATCCAAAACACGAGGTGCAATTCTGTCGGTGTAGTCCAAATCGAAAAAGTCAGATTTTGCCGGACGCAGCCGGTTATCGAAATCGAGGTCCACGGAAACAGAACGGCCATCACAGTCGGATTGACAGACGCTCACTGGACGCGTCTGATACAGCACGGCGCCATCGGCTGATTCAATGCGATCAATGAGGTGATTTTTTACCCGGAATCCACCGTTTGCAAAAATCGTATAAGTCTCCGCCATTTCTAGAGGTGTCAGAGACGCAGTGCCGAGTGAAATGGATAAATCTCTGGGCAGTTTGGTGGTATCCACCCCAAATCGTTCTGCAATATCAATGATTCGATTCACACCCAGTTCTCGGACCAGGCGCACAGAGACGAGATTGCGTGACCGATACAGGGCGGTTCTGAGCCGAGTGGGCCCGAGGAATGTGCCACCTGAGTTCTGCGGGCGCCAGTCAGTGGCCCCTTCTGTCTGATCAAACACGACTGGTGCGTCGTTGATTAAGGTTGCCGGGGTCATTCCGGACTCAAGCGCTGCTGTATAGATTAGAGGCTTAATGCCCGATCCGACCAATCGTCCACCCTGCGTGGCTCGGTTAAACTTCGACTCGAAATAGTTAAAACCACCGATCATCGCTCGAATCGCACCAGTGTTTGGATCCAGCGCAACAAATCCCGACTCAACCTCTGGTTTTTGCGCAAGCCACCAGCGCTTCTCATCTTGAAGAACCCGAATTAAATCACCTGGCTCGACCAAGATGCGCGCATCTTTCACGCGAGGTCCGATGCTGTTGACACTCCGATATTCTCGCGCCCACTCAAAACCCTGCTTCTCAATCACTATGGATTGTTCGTCCGAGGTAACCGCTCGGATGGAATTGTCAGTGACTGAGACAACCACTGCCGGTTGTAATGGGCCAATCGCGTCGACACTCGCGAGTTGGCGTTTCCAGTCAAACAATGTGGTTCCGATCAGTGTTTGTTCGACGCCTCGCCATCCATGGCGACGATCGTATTCCATCAATCCTCGAATGACGGCATCTTGAGCAAATTTTTGTTGTTCGCCCTGAATAGTCGTGAATACACGGAGACCATCGGTGTAGGCTCGATCATCAAAGATTTCCAGTGCGATACGGCGCGCTTCCTCAGCAACATAAGGTGCGGTGAGATCCAGTTGGACGCCGTGAAGAGAGGCTGTGACTGGTTGTTCAAGCGCCAAGTTAAAGTCGTACTCTTCAATAAAGCCGAGTTTTAGCATTCGGCCTAAAATCCAATCACGACGTTCCTTTGCGCGCTCCGGGTTGGCAATCGGATTGTACTTTGAAGGAGCCTTGGGGAGACCGGCGATCATTGCGGACTGTGCAAGCGTTAGCTGGTCGAGCGTTTTTCCATAATAAATTTGCGAAGCCGCATTCACACCATAGGCTCGGTGTCCTAAAAAAATCACATTGAAGTACAGTTCAAGGATCTCGTCTTTAGTCAGCGACTTTTCGATCTCGAGTGCCAGCAAAATTTCTCTAAATTTCCGAGCAAAAGTTCGCTCGTGGCTCAAGAAATAATTTTTCGCAACCTGCATGGTGATGGTGGAGCCACCGGATTGAATCTGACCACTTGAAACCAACTGCCAAGCTGCACGAGCCAAGCCGAGCGGATCAATCCCAACGTGATCACGGAAGTTATCATCCTCAGCTGCGAGAAAGGCGCGAACCAGGTCAAGCGGGACTTCGTTAATCCTGACGGGATCACGCCGTTTTTCACCGAACTGCGCGATCAACTGTCCATCTGCACTGAAAATCTGTAGAGGTGTCTGGAGTTGAACGGTTCGAAGAGATTCAACATCTGGAAGGCCTGGCTTTAGATACAGATATCCGCCAATCACAACGCCTGTTCCTAAGATCGCTAGCGTCAGTCCGAGGCTGATCAGAAAACGTATTGGCCCTGTCACAATGCTTCCATTTCAAATCTTGGACAGAAGTGTACCTAAAATCAAAGTCCAATATCGATTTGACAAACTTTATTTTCCTGCTTGGCTCTCCGGGAATTGGAGGGAGTCATGCACACGAACCCATCTCAAGTACAACAAGTTTACATGGGGTGCGACGCGCTTTATTGGATAACCGATGGAGATTGTCAAAAGCAGTCATTTGCGGCCTTCGAACAGACACTTCAGCCAAGGCACATGATTGTGTCTGAGTTTTGGATTCAACGAGACATGATCCCTATGGATTTCGTAACCATGGACGCAGGTGGAGTTGGATTTGATTCTTTCGAGTGTGTCGAGCAGGGTGAGCGGTTTCAGATGCGTGCCGCATTGCGTTCTCGAGCCCTTCAATACATCTCGGACTGTGTTCAGTTTCCACAACTGGACGCTTTGACACCGGAGACAGATTGGGTCTGTTCGCAACAATTGGAGGGTGTTTTTGCGTGGCACAGCCATTCTCAGGTGACCGCTTGCTTGGTTGTTGACCGAACCGTCAGGCGCGTTGGTCATTGGCCATTGAAGCAGCATGACGAGCAAGTGCATGCTTGGGCTAGGCGACTGGATTGCTCCGTGCCTGAGCTGCAATGTGTCCCAATCCAACAGATAGTCAATGGTTCTCTGCCATGCTCAATCTGATCCACTGGCGCGGTGTGATGATTCGGAAGCGATTCATTTGGTGCGCGCGCTGGTGTCTTTTTCTCACAGTGAGTTTGATCTCGGTTGCGCTTTCTGCATCCATCATGTTGCTCTCGCTCAGCAAAGATTTGCCGGATCGATCGGAGCAGCTTGCGGACTTGGTCCGTCAAAATACCACCATGAGCCAGCAGCTCAGCGAGATGCAACTGTCCGTTGATCAACGCTTGCAGGCCCAAACACAACAACTCGAACATCAGGCACAGATCAGCCTGCGCTTGTCGAGACTGCAGCGTTTGTCGTTGATTGATGCATTTCGGGTCATCGCAGTCACCGATAGCAAAAATAGCACGGTGGTTCGGTTGCAAGTCGGTGACATGGCGCAACTGACGTCGCAGGCTTTGGAAAACCCGTTTGATGTTCGTCTTATACAGCCGGGCGAATATGCGGTCATCACTGAGTTGGTTTTCAGCGATGGTTAATGTCCAACAGTGGGTCGCTCGTCATACGAATGTGGTTCTGATTACCTGGTTTGTCGCTGTTGCAGCTGTGCTCGGCGGTTTCGTCGTGAAGCCACTCTTCGATCGTTACGTGGCCCGTTTAATCGATCAACGCCAACTCATCGAGCAAACGACGCGTCACCAGCGTTTACATCAACGACAGTTGGCATTGTCTCAGGCGATCGAAGCGATCGACGCAGCATCTCACCCATTGGACTTGATGGCCTTGGTCACGCATCTCAGTGACATCGGTGAGGTTCTCGATGTGCAGGTCACATCTGATCAGTGGGTGGTGAATGTAGCGATGTCCGATCAGTCCGATGTGGGTGCAATTTATGACCTGCTCTCGCGTATCTCTGGTCTTGCGGTCGACACCTTGACGTTGCAAACGATGGATGGCGAGCAGCAGCTTCGCTTGTTACTTGAGCCTTCAGACGCAGTTTGGTTACACACAGTTGATACGCCTTTGCCAGAACTCGCTTGGGACGATCGTCTTGGTGAACTCTCTACCTGTCCGACTCTGAGGTTGCGAGCACAGTTGGGGGAGCAGTTTCAGGTGGTGATGAATGATTCAGATCGTCTGTCGATCGCAACAGGCGACTGGCTCAATGCGGATTGGCGATTCCTAGGTTACCGGGATCAACAGTTTATTTTGAAAAATGGATTAGGTCGGACATGCGTAAAACCAAGCTCCTGATCGCTGTTTTCCTTGGGCTTGTCTGTTCGAAGGTCAGTGCATCAGAAACCATCCAGCTCGCCTTTGAGCAAACGCCTTTAGCTGAAGCGGTGAGCTTCTTTTCCGAAACTTCCGGGCTGAATGTTTCGATTCCAGAGGGATTAAACCCATCGATCACGATCCATCAGACCGCTGATGATTATCGGCAAGCGATTCAGAAGATCGCAGTCGCAGCGGGTCTGATCGCCATTGATGTGCCAACTGGGTTCGAACTTCGGAACCGGGCTGAACGCGTCGGTGTCCTGGTGATTGACTTAAAGCATCGAGAAGCCGAGCAGGTGCTGAACCTTGTGGAATCATCCAGGCAAGCGACAAAAGCAGAAGTCTCTGTGATTGCTGACCCTGAAACGAATCGCCTGATTGTTCGCGGTGATCTGTCGGAGTTGTCAGCGATTCAACAACTGGTCGAAGTACTTGACGTTGCGGTCAAGCAAATTCTCATCGAAGCAAAACTCGTGTCTCAAGATACCGATAAGCGGCGAGATTTGGGTATTCGATGGTCATTTGCTACATCAGAGCCCGGCCGTTCCGGGATCCAAGGACAAACACAGGGGTTTGCGGATCAGTCAGGCCGTTCAGCGATGTCACTTGCTTTTGTTTCTGACCCGAAACTACTCGCTCTTGAACTACAGGCACTTGAATCATCGGGCGTGGGTGAGGTGATCTCTGAGCCTCGCATTGTGACCACCAACCGACGGGCAGCGACGATACGACAGGGTCAACAGCTACCTTTTGTCACAGTCGACAAGGAGGGTCGGTCGTCGACGGAATTTAAAGATGCGGTACTTGAGTTAAAGGTCACACCGATTTTGCGTGACGATGGAAAAATCGAAATGATTCTTGAAATTCGACAGGATCAAGTCAGCCAATTGATCACCGCTCAGGGCCCTGCAATTGAGACGCGCGAATTACAGACGCGTGTGACCGTCGATCCGG
>ERZ802830.2002-NODE-2002-length-18748-cov-10.3535_pt1 | contig 18748 bp, 20 predicted proteins | sample MGYA00345654_ERZ802830 | MGnify/ENA primary metagenome ERZ802830 (study PRJEB30503, sample SAMEA104212375) | marine metagenome | biome: Westerlies Biome; feature: [SRF] surface water layer (ENVO:00010504) within the epipelagic zone...; material: water...
GTGCATCACCACCTGGGAAATCACATCGGGCGGTTCCAAAGTCAGGCATGAACAACGTGTCACCCACAAACAATGCATCACCAACGTGGTAGGTCATGCACGCGGGTGTGTGGCCGGGTGTGTGCATGGCTGTTGCCGTTAAGCCGCCGATTGAGAAAGTGTCTCCGTCTTCGAAGAGCGCATCAAACTGGGAACCATCACGACGAAATTCAGGTTCTGCGTTAAAAAGGTTGCCAAAAATGGTCTGCACATCGGTGATGTGCGTCCCGATGCCGATTTGTCCGCCGAGTTGATTGTGTAAATAGGGTGCAGCCGAGAGATGATCTGCGTGCACATGGGTCTCGACAATCCATTCAACTGACAATCCCTTTGATTTGACCATGTGAATGACTTGATCTGCACTATCTGTCTTGGTTCGGCCGCTGGCAGCGTCATAATCGAGCACTGAATCGATGATGGCACAAGATGCTGAGTTGGGATCTTTCACCACATAAGTCAGGGTCCAAGTCGCAGGATCGAAAAAAGCACGAACGTCTGGTTTCATCTCAATCTCCTCGCTCTCAGAGCTTTTAGTTATAACTTTATATCAGCGTCGCCAGAGATTCGATACTATTCGGCGCTGTTTGGCCTTGAGGTGCATCAAAGATGACTGAATTTACTCCGGTTCTTTCCCTGTCGGGAGGGTTATTGATTGGTTTGTCAGCCGCTGCAGCCTTTGTGCTGTTTGGTCGCGTGATCGGCGTGAGTGGGATTGTTGCACGAACCTCGGATTTTGATTTCGGTGAAGGATCCTGGCGGCCATTCTTTTTGCTTGGTCTCATTCTAACGCCATTGATCTTGTCGTTGGTTGCTCCTTCTCCACATGGCTTTGAGCCAATGGGTTTGATCCCCATGTTGGTCGGTGGGTTTTTGGTTGGATATGGATCACGCGTCGGTTCTGGCTGCACCAGCGGTCACGGGATTTGCGGAATTTCAAGACTATCTAAACGTTCGATCGTTGCCACTTGCACCTTTATGACGACGGCGGTCCTGACGGTCTTTGTGATTCGGCATCTGATGGGAGGCGCATCATGATTCAGGTGATCGCGCTGGTTTTGGGTGCGTTGTTTGGCGCAGGTCTGTATATCGCTGGAATGACCAATCCAGCAAAAATTGTGAACTTTTTAGATATCGCCGGAACCTGGGATCCAAGCTTGATTTTCGTCATGGGTGGCGGAATTCCTGTCGCGGCCATTGGATTTATCATGCTTCGCCGTCGAGCCAGGCCGGTGATTTTTGCGGATAGCCAAGTACCACAGGGGGGCGAGATTGATCGTCCATTGGTTCTGGGCAGTGCGGTCTTTGGGATCGGCTGGGGGATTTCGGGCCTTTGTCCGGGCCCTGCATTTGCGTCGGTCTTGCTGGAGCCTGGCGTGATTATTCCGTATTTAGTCGCTTTGGTTCTTGGGAGTCTTGCTTACGAGCGATTCCATCGGTAGCGTTTGGTCTTTCCAACGACTCGAAGGGTCCTCCATTGACGCTTGAATCCACTGAAGCCTTCGAAAGGCTTCCACTCAAAACCTACACAGAGAAGGCGTACCTCGATTATTCGATGTACGTCATTCTTGACCGTGCCCTCCCACACATCGGCGATGGTCTGAAGCCTGTCCAGCGGCGAATCGTCTATGCCATGAGCGAACTCGGCTTGTCGGCGCAGTCCAAGCATAAAAAATCCGCGCGAACAGTCGGCGATGTCTTGGGTAAGTTTCACCCGCATGGTGATTCCGCGTGTTATGAGGCGATGGTGCTGCTTGCGCAACCATTTTCGACCCGCTATCCACTGGTCGACGGGCAAGGGAATTGGGGGAGTCCTGATGACCCTAAAAGCTTTGCAGCCATGCGTTACACCGAAGCCCGGTTAACCGCGATTGCCAAGATTTTGCTGGATGAATTGGGTCAGGGAACTGTCGATTGGCAGCCCAATTTTGATGGCACATTAAAGGAGCCGAAACTACTGCCGGCACGAGTGCCTTCGATTTTGCTCAATGGAACTACTGGCATCGCAGTGGGTATGGCGACAGATATTCCGCCGCATAATCTTCGAGAAGTGGTCAATGCCGCTGTGCACTTATTGGATCATCCGGATGCATCGGTGAGTGAGCTGATGCAGTTTGTTCCAGGACCTGATTATCCGACCACCGCGGAAATTATTTCATCGCCGGCAGATCTGGCCAAAGTCTACGAAACAGGAAATGGCTCAATTCGGATGCGTGCGACCTACGTCACTGAAGATGGCGATATTGTGATTCATGCTCTTCCGCACCAGGCATCACCGGCGCGGATTTTGGAACAGATTGCGGCACAGATGCAGGCAAAAAAACTCCCGATGATTGTCGATTTGCGTGATGAATCGGATCATGAAAATCCGATTCGACTGGTGTTGACTCCGCGCTCCAATCGAGTGAATGCAGAAGAGGTGATGACTCACTTGTTCGCAACCACGGACCTTGAGAAAACTTATCGCGTCAACCTCAATATGATCGGAGTTGACGGCCGTCCGCAGGTGAAATCGCTTCGCACGATTTTGAGTGAGTGGTTGGAGTGGCGGCGGCTCACAGTGACGCGTCGATTGACGCATCGTCTCGATCAGGTCGTGGATCGTTTGCACGTCCTTGAAGGCTACTTGGTCGCCTATCTCAATATTGATGAGGTGATTCGGATTATTCGTGAAGAGGATGAGCCAAAAACGGAGTTGATGGAGCGGTTTGGACTCAGCGAGGTCCAGGCCAATGCCATCTTAGATTTGAGGTTGCGTCATTTGGCGAAGCTTGAAGAAGAGAAAATTCAGGTGGAACAGCAAGGTCTGGAAACGGAGCGGACCTATCTGGAAGGAGTGCTTGGATCACGGTCAAAAATGACTAAGCTGATGCGGGATGAGTTGACTCGCGACCTGGAGACTTACGGCGACGACCGTCATTCACCCATCGTTGTTCGCCAGGAAGCACGCGCCCTTCGGGAAGATCAACTGGTGGCTTCAGAACCAGTGACGGTGGTCTTGAGTGACAATGGTTGGATCCGTTCGGCCAAGGGGCACGATATCGATCCTGGCGCCCTATCGTATAAGGCCGGCGATCAGTATCTAACCTCAGTCCAGGGCCGATCGAATCAACCGTTGGTGGCGTTTGATACGTCAGGCCGGGCCTATTCGGTGCTCACCCACACGTTGCCCTCAGCGCGGAGTCAGGGTGAGCCCCTGTCTGGGCGAATTGATCTGGCTGCTGGAGCCAAGGTCACGCAATTGGCATTGGCTGATGAATCGACCAAGTGGGTATTAACGACCGATTACGGCTACGGATTTATTTGTCAACACGGTGATTTACTGGGTCGAAACAAGGCCGGAAAATCGGTTGTGAACTGTGGTGATGCGAAGCTACTCCCGCCGGTGATGATTGCCGATCCTGATCTGTCGCGCATTGCAGTTGCGGTCTCCACAGGTCATTTGTTGGTGTTTGAAGCTCATGAACTCCCTGAGCTGTCGAAAGGTAAGGGCAATAAGCTCGTTCAGATTCCGCCGGCCCTCTTAAAAGATGGGCATCGTGTCACAGCGGTTGCTGTTTTACCGCCACTTCGATCGCTTCGTGTGATTGCAGGTAAACGTCATGTGACGCTGTCCCCGGCTGATTTAGATAGCTTTGTTGGCGAGCGTGCTCGTCGTGGAAAACTGCTACCGCGAGGATTTCAGAGAGTGGATCACCTGGAAGCTGAGTCGTGAGACTGCTCTGGTTTGTCAGCGAAGTGGGTCATCGTGCGGCATTTGAGCAATGGCTTGACCAAGCGGGACTCTCGCATTGGCAACCTGTGACGCGCAAGCCGACCGATCTTTGCGTTGAGCCCAGTTGTGATTGCATCGAGTTGTCGGTTGAAGCCATTGATGAAGGTCAGCTTTGCGAGGCTGCAGAAGCGGTGAAAACCGATTGGTTACTTGTCCGAGATGAGCGTCCAAGGCTTGCGCTATTCGATATGGATTCCACCTTGATTCATCAGGAGGTGATTGATCAATTGGCCGGCGTATTCGGGTTGGGTGATCAAGTGTCTGCGATCACTGAGCGGGCGATGCGAGGTGAACTGGATTTTATTGCGAGTTTTACCGAACGGTTGGGGTTGCTGCGAGGCCTTGCGGAGACCGAGCTGGATTCGGTGTATGCCAAGTTGACGCTGATGCCAGGCGCTGATGTGTTGACTGCAAATCTTGCTGCCGCCACCGTTCGTTTGGGGATTGTCTCTGGAGGATTTTCCTATTTCGCTGACCGCATCGGTGAGCGCTTAGGCATGGATTTTGTGTTGTCGAATGTTCTTCAATGCCGACATGGTCAGGTCACGGGGGAGGTCATTCCGCCAGTGATTGATGGATCAATGAAGCTCAAGACTTTGCAGTCTGAAGTCAAAGCCCTTGGGATCTCGTTGGCTGAGACCATCGCGGTGGGTGATGGCGCCAATGACATTCCGATGTTAAAGGCATCTGGAATTGGGGTAGCGCATCATGCCAAGCCGAAAGTGCGCGCTGAGGCCAATCATTGTTTGAATTATCAGGATCTCAGTGCGTTGTCGTATTTAGTTAAATTCTGATTGTCGGATGCGTCTTTTGGTGAGTGTTGGTAAACTCGCCGCCTTCGTATGTGGTTCTAGGGACGGATTGTGACACGACCCAGCTGGATTTTGCCTGATGGTATGGAGGAATGCCTCCCGGAAGAGGCGTGGGCGATCGAAGATGGCCGCCGCCGGTGCTTGGATTTGTTCCGCGAGGCTTATTTTGGACTCATCATGCCTCCGATGGTGGAGTATTTAGACAGCTTAACGAGCGGTGTTGGGCAGGATTTGGCCGATCAAATTATGGTCATCACCGACCGTGTGTCGGGTCGACTGATGGGAATTCGTCCAGATATGACTCCACAGGCGGCGCGCATTGATGCGCATGCCTTAAATGAATCGGGAACCACTCGTCTTTGTTACTGTGGCAGTGTCCTGCGCGCTGTGGCCTCTGGTGGGGATTCCAGTCGTTCGCCGTTGCAATTAGGGGCGGAAATCTTTGGGAATCCAGAGATCGCAGCGGACATCGAGGTGGTGCAGCTTGCGCTTGATACGGTGCGATTATTTACTGATGAGCCATTAATGATCGATTTCGGCCATGCCGGCGCGCTGAAGGCAGTGTTGGCGAATCAGTCGGCGAGTTTCCAAGCAGACGCCTTGGATGCACTGGCGCGGAAAGATCTTGATGCTCTCGCGGGCCTTGAAAAGACCGTGCCAGAGATCGCTGTGTTTCAGAATGCATACGGTGATTTGGATACCGTGCTCGATGCACTGAAAGGCCATGAGATGTTGGATCAGGCGTGCATCGATATTTCTCAGGTTCGACGTGGCTTGAGTGCAGAGCAAATTTCTTGGTATTGCGATCTTGGCGAAACGCATGGGTTGAATTACCACACCGGTCTGGTGTTCGGCATTTATTCGTTGAAACGGGATCAATTATTGGTTCGAGGCGGTCGCTATGACCACGTCGGAGAGTCTTTTGGCAGGGCGCGAGCAGCAACAGGGTTCAGCGCCGATTTGAAAACACTGGTTCGTCTCGCGAACTGAGTTAGGTCCACTATATATGCATCAGAGTTTAGTCATCCTTGGTAGCCAGTGGGGCGATGAAGGCAAAGGAAAAATCGTTGATCTACTGACTGAAAAAGTGGATTACGTGATTCGTTATCAGGGTGGACACAACGCAGGCCACACGTTGGTGGTGGATGGCGTGAAAACAGCGCTGCATCTCATCCCGTCTGGCATTTTACGTTCCCATGTTCGTTGTGTGATTGGTAATGGCGTGGTGTTGTCACCAGAAGCCTTGGTGAAAGAAATTAAGATGCTCGAAGAGCGTGGGCACTCGGTGGTTGATCGGCTGCACGTTTCTACCAACTGTCCGTTGATCATGCGAGTACATGTTGCCCTAGACCAGGCGCGTGAGGCTGCGCGCGGCGAAGCAAAAATCGGGACGACTGGACGAGGGATCGGTCCGGCGTATGAGGATAAGGTGTCGCGTCGTGGTTTGCGGGTCGCGGATGCGATGGATCCGGTTCGGTTTGCCGAAAAGGTCCGTGAACTGATGCAGTATCACAATTTCATTCTGACGCATCTCTACCAGACTGAGGCAGTCGACGTAGAAGCGATGATTGAGGAGACGCTTGAGGCGGTGAGTTATTTCAAGACGGCAGTTTGTGACACGGTGGACTTAGTTCACCGAAGCCGTCGGGATGGCAAAATTATGCTGTTTGAGGGTGCGCAAGGCAGTCTGCTCGATATCGATCATGGGACCTATCCCTTTGTCACCAGTTCCAATACCACAGCCGGTGGCGTCGCTACGGGCTCAGGGCTTGGTCCACGATATATTGATGCGATTTTGGGGATTACTAAAGCCTATGCGACACGCGTCGGTGCAGGCCCCATGCCGACAGAATTGTTCGACTCGGTGCGAGAGCATTTGGCGGTCAAGGGTCAGGAAGTGGGTACGACGACCGGTCGTGGTCGTCGTTGTGGGTGGTTTGATGCAGTGGCTGTGCGTCACGCCATTGAAGTCAATTCCATCAGTGGCATTTGCCTGACCAAGCTCGACGTGTTGGATGGGTTGTCCGAAGTGAAGATGTGTGTCGCCTACGAACTACCGAATGACGAAGTGATTGATTATTTGCCAAGTGGCGACGATTTTTGTGCAGCAAAGCCGATCTACGAAACCATGCCTGGTTGGTCTGACAGCACTTTTGGTACCACCTCACTTGACGAAATGCCACTCGCCGCGAAAGAATACGTTCAACGCTTGGGTGAGTTGGTTGGTGCGCCGATTGACATTGTCAGTACAGGCCCCGACCGCGAACAAACAATCGTGATTACTACGCCTTTTGGTGTAGACTAGTGTGCAGGGGCAGCATTTGTTGTCCTCGACTAACAACAAAAACATATACACAGACCGTCGTGGGTGAAAACACCCGACCTTAGGAGCCGCAGTGGATGATTGGCTCCACGACCGTCCGCTATCGGGAGGTAACTATGTCAAAAGGGCACTCGCTACAAGACCCTTTTCTGAATATCTTGCGCAAGGAGCGCGTTCCAGTGTCGATATTCTTAGTCAATGGAATCAAACTTCAGGGTCAAATTGAATCATTCGATCAATTCGTCGTTCTTCTGAAAAACACTGTCAGCCAAATGGTTTATAAACATGCGATCTCGACAGTTGTTCCTGCCCGGAATGTCAAAATTCCAGCCAGTGGAATGGATGATGAAGACGGCGATGATCGCTACGACTTAGACAGCTAAAGATCAGCCAGAGATTGCAATAGGGTGCCGGGTCGACTAGACTCCCGCGCCCTACTGTCTGTCTAACAGTCAGTCTCCTTGCCATTCGGATGGGCCGAGTGGCGAAACCCGTAAGGAGTCATAATGAACCATTACGAAATCGTTTTGCTGTTCCATCCGGATCAGTCAGAGCAGGTTCCTGCCATGATGGAACGGTACACAAATACCGTGACTGAGGGCGGAGGATCTGTCCATCGCTTTGAAGATTGGGGTCGTCGCCAGCTGGCTTATCCGATCAACGATCTGCACAAAGCCCACTATGTTCTTTGGAACATCGAAAGCTCAGTGGATGTTCTTGACGAACTGACCACCACCTTCCGTTTTAACGATGCTGTGTTGCGTAACATGGTGATCAAGCGGAAAGAGGCTGTGACTGATATTTCTCCGATTAAAGCTGCTGAAAGCCGTCAGGATCGTGACCGCTCAGAACGTCGTCGTGATCGCGATGCTGAGTCCTCAGAGACTGATGATGTCGACAATGCAGAAGCTGATGAGGTCGAAGACGTCGTTAATTCTGAAGAAGCAACTGAAGAGTAAGGAAGAGAAATATGTCACGTTTTTTCCGTCGTCGTAAATTCTGTCGTTTCTCTGCTGAAAATGTCGCAGAAATCGACTACAAAGATCTGGATACGTTGAAGCAGTACATTTCCGAAACCGGTAAAATTGTACCTTCTCGGATCACGGGGACCAGTGCAAAGTATCAGCGCCAGCTCGCGACAGCGATCAAGCGCGCGCGTTATTTGGCGTTGCTTCCTTACACGGATTCGCACGATATCTAATTATCAGGGGATACCATGGGACGGCTGGCGCACTTTTTAATGGCGTCTGAGTGGCGAGCAGCGCTGATCGCATCGGGGCTGTTGTTTTTGCCTTTATTGTCATGGGCTGGTGCTTCGGTGGTGGCGTTATATGCGCTTCGTCGAGGCCTCGACAAATCCCGATTGGTGACCCTGATCCCATTGCTTGTCGCTTCGGTGATGGCTTTTGGATTCGGTGACTCAGCAATGTTGCTGGTTTTGGTGATTACAGTTGTCTTGGCAGCCGTCCTTCACCGCACACTGAGTTGGCTTTCGGTCCTGATGGTAGGACTTGGTATTTCGCTGGCCTTGGTGTTTTTAGTCGGCGCGCTCTATGAAGAGACGCTCAAAGGTCTGGTTGCAGCGATCAAGGAAGTGGTTGCTGCGCCGGCGCAACTGTCGGCCCTTGGGGTGGACGGCCCAACAGTGGATGCATGGATGGCATCGCTGTCTGTTGGGGCACTGAGTTTTGTGCATATGGTGAGTGCGATGTTCGCACTGACATTTGCGCGAGCTCTTCAAGCTCAGGCGTTTAACCCGGGTGGGTTTAAAACCGAGTTTGAGGCGGTCATTCTTCCGCCTGTGTTTGCTGTCGGATGTCTGGTCCTGGCAGCCACTGGATTTTTGATTGATCCGTGGATGCTCCGGTTCTCTCCGGTTGGTGCGCTGCCGTTAATGTTTGCCGGCATAGCATTGGTGCATGGGCTGACGGGCATGAGGGAGTCGAGAGGACTCATTATCATGTTCTACACAGCATTGGTATTTTTTACGCCATATCTCTTATTGTTGTTGGCGTTATTGGCGGTGATTGATGCGTTTGTGGACTTTCGAACACGTGCGCAGAAGGAACCACCAGAAGATGAGGATGAATAAATGGAAGTAATTCTGCTTGAGAAAGTCGGTAAGCTTGGTGCTCTGGGTGACCGGGTCACTGTCAAAGGGGGTTACGCACGTAACTTCCTACTCCCACAAGGCCGCGCTGTGTTGGCGAACGAAGCCAATGTCGCTGAGTTTGAAGCGCGCCGTGCAGAACTTGAAAAGTCTGCACAAGAGCAACTGAATGCCGCAAATACGCGCGCCGAAGCGTTGAATGGCAAGACCGTCGCCATCACTGCGAAAGCTGGTGATGAAGGTAAGCTGTTTGGATCGATTGGAACACGTGACATCGCAGAAGCGGCTGAAGCGAACGGTTTGACATTGGATAAGAGCGAAGTGCGTCTTCCTGAAGGTCCATTGCGGAACACCGGTGAGCACGAAGTTCAATGCCAAGTGCACGCTGAGGTATTTGCGACGATTACCGTGGCCATTACCGGAGAGTAATTCATGGCATCGTTCTCAACCAATGAGTTCAAATCTGGCCTGAAAATATTGATCGACGGTGATCCGTGCACGATCGTTGAAAACGAATTCGTGAAGCCAGGAAAAGGTCAGGCGTTTAGTCGTGTGAAGATCAAAAACCTGAAAACCGGACGCGTGGTCGAAAAGACGTTCAAGTCAGGGGATTCGGTTGAGGCAGCGGATGTGATCGATCTCGACATGGAGTTTCTATACGCCGATGGCGAATTCTATCACTTCATGATGACCGATGGATCCTTCGAGCAGCATGCTGCCGATAGCAAAGCTGTCGGTGACACCGTCAAGTGGTTGAAAGAGCAAGAGGTTTACATCATCACCTTGTTTAATGGTGCACCGCTTGCAGTCACACCGCCGAATCACATTGAGTTGGAAGTGACGCAGACAGATCCAGGCCTGAAAGGTGATACCGCCCAAGGTGGCTCGAAACCTGCCACCTTGTCGACCGGTGCGGTTGTGAACGTTCCGCTGTTCATCGAAGAAGGTGAAATTCTGCGCGTTGATACCCGAACTGGGGATTACGTGTCACGCGCGACCAAAAAATGAAGGGTCGGCCAACGGCCACTCGAACCATGCTAGAAGCCCGCGCCAGTTTACTGACTGGGCTTCGTGCGTTTTTTGAGGCGCGTCACTCGCTGGAAGTGGATGTGCCAGCGATTGCTCAAGCACCCGCATCGGATCCATGGCTTGATAGTTTTACTGTCAACGATCCCGCTGGTGTGTCGATCGGTTATCTGCTGACGTCCCCTGAAACCTATCTGAAACGCTTGTTATCGATGCATCAGCGACCGATGCATTCGATTGGCAAGGCCTACCGTGCCAATGAAGAGGGATCGGACCATGCAATCGAGTTCACCATGCTTGAGTGGTACCGCCCATGTGACGTCAGACCCTTTGAGACCATGGTTGGTGAGATTCAAGATTTGGTTGAGTCAATGACGGAGTTTGGCCGTCCGGAAGTGATCTCGTACTGTGACTTATTCGAATCCACATTTGCTGTAAATCCCCATCGCACAGACGTTCAAGCCTTGATTCCTTTTGCAAAGAATCTACTGGGGGCGAAGGCTGCTGCTCAGCTTGATTTGGATAGTTTGTTGAACCTGTTGTTCGCGACTGAGATCGAGCCGCATTTAAGCAATCATGTGGTCGTCGATTTCCCTATCATTCAAGCAGCGCTCGCCCGCATTGAAATCCACGAAGATGATGCTGTGGCTAAGCGTGCCGAGCTTTACATTGCGGGCAACGAGATTGCCAACGGCTACTATGAACTGACTGATCCCGCTGAGCAATCACGACGGTTTGCTCATGATCAGGCACGCCGTGAGCAGCTGAATCGCCCTGCCATCCCCAAAGATGAGGCCTTACTGGAAGCATTGACGGCTGGATTACCTGAGAGCTACGGTGTGGCCCTGGGTGTGGATCGGTTGTTAAAAATTGTGACCCAATCGAAAACTCTGGCTGAGTGCATGACGTTTACAGGACATTTATGAAAAGTGCGTTGAATTTGATCTGGATTGATTTGGAAATGACAGGACTGTCTCCTGAGCACGATCGGATCATTGAGATCGCGACTGTCGTGACCGATAAGCACTTGAATGTCTTGGGTGAAGGCCCGGTTTATGCCATCAGTCAGCCACAAGAACGTCTCGATGGGATGGATGAATGGAATACTCGGCAACATGGAAAATCGGGTCTGACCGAGCGTGTCAAAGCCTCCAGCATCACTGAAGTTCATGCTGAGCTGAAAACCATTGAGTTTTTAAGCCAGTTCATCGATCCGTGTCAGTCGCCAATGTGCGGAAATTCAATCTGTCAGGACCGGCGTTTTCTGGCTCGATACATGCCTGATCTCGAAGCATTTTTCCATTACCGAAATCTGGACGTGTCGACATTGAAAGAGCTGGCAAAGCGCTGGAATCCCAAGGTATCTGAAGGTGTAGTCAAATCTGGCCAGCATCTGGCGCTTGCTGATGTGCATGATTCGATTGACGAGCTGAAGCATTATCGAGCGCATTTTCTGAGGCTCGACGTCGAAGAGCGGCGATAGCCCATAGGATGTGCTCATCCAGCGTGGGCCCGTATTGACCAAGCTTTGATCGGAGAGTCTGGATCATGCGTTCGGTATCGGATTGACTATTACCCAGCCCAATCGCAAGATTTTCCAGAAATTTGACATAGCCTGCACGCCGTAGCGGGCTGCCCTCGGTTTTCATCAAAAACTCCGCTTCAGTCCAGCCAAACAACTCGCAAAGTGGTTGGCGATCCAAGGCATGTCGTGGATGGAAGGCAGGATCGCCGATGGCCGCATAACGATTCCATGGACAAACCAGCTGACAATCATCACAGCCAAAGACGCGATTCCCCATCGGTGCGCGCAACGCTTCTGGAATTGGGCCTTTGTGTTCAATGGTCAGATAGCTGATGCATTTGGTTGCATCGAGTTGGTAGGGCGCTGGGAATGCATTTGTCGGACAAATATCAAGGCATGCGGTGCATGATCCACAGCGGGCCTTTTCGTGCTCGTCGGACACAGGGAGTGGAAAATCGGTCAGAAGCTCACCCAAGAAAAACCAGCTTCCGGCACTTCTGGATAACAGTAAGGTGTGTTTACCGATCCAGCCAAGTCCGGCTTTTTCAGCCAAGTGCTTTTCAAGTAACGGCGCGGAGTCAGAAAACACCCGAAAGCCGTGAGGTGCGATTTCGTCGCTAAACCAATCTCCTAGGTGCTTTAGTCGTTTGCGCATGAGTTTGTGATAATCGCGTCCGAGCGCATAGCGGGAAATATAGGCCATGTCTGGGTCATTTAAGATGTCGATGCAGTCGGTATTCTCGGGAAGATAGTCCAGTCGAACAGAAATCACTCGTTGGGTGCCGGGAACCAACTGTGTGGGATCTCTCCGTAGGTCGAGATGCCGTTCAAACCACTCCATGGATCCATGGAAGCCAGATTCAAGCCAGTGTTCAAGAAATGACACGTGTTGGGACACATCAGGGTCAGTGACGCCGATAGCGGTGAAGCCGAGCTCGAGGGCTTTTTCGCGAAGCCTGTCGAGAACTTGATCAGATTGGTGCCATGATGCGTCCATGACCGGTACACTACCAGAGTAATCGCGAACCGGAATCCTCGATGCGAATAGAATTGATCGATGAGTCGATGACACGGAAACTGGGTAAGGCATTAGCAAAAAGCTGCCCCGAAGCTCCATTTCTGGTCACGCTGACCGGAAATTTAGGCGCTGGGAAAAGTCATCTAGCGCGTGCTTTTCTGAAGAAACTCGGTGTGACCGATGCGATTCCATCGCCGACGTACACCTTGTGTGAAACCTACCTGATTCGTAAACAATTGACCGTATCTCATATGGATCTATATCGTCTTGAGGATCCCGAGGAGCTCGAGTTGATGGGTTTCCGCGATATGTTGGATCGGCAGGGTTTGCTGATCGAATGGCCCGAGCGAGCGGGGCCGCTATTGCCTGCAGCAGATTTGGATGTGCATTTGATGTGGCATGACGAGGGTCGTTTATGCGCACTCTCCGCGAAGTCTGAAAAAGGAGAACAGTGGTTAGACAAAATGAAGGTGCCAAAAGCCGAATGACGCGCCTGATTCTGACCTTGATTGCTGGATTGTGGTCCGCGTCGTTGCAGGCGATTGAGTTGAAATCGGTGCGCTCGTCGGCCGATCAAGACAGCTCCCGAGTGGTGCTTGAGCTTTCTGGGCGACCTCAATTTTCCTCGTTTAACTTAAGCAATCCAAGCCGCTTGGTGCTCGATGTGAGCAATCTGAGCACCAGTTCCCTACGTGCGATCACAACAATCGATGATTCTCGCATCACCCGAATACGCAGTTCGGTTCGTGGTCAAGGGAGTCGCCTGGTGTTCGATCTCGGCGGCAACTATCGGTCCAATGTGTTCGCGCTCGGGCCCAAGGGCCGGTTTCCTGATCGCCTGGTTATTGATGTGGTGGGTTATGTGGCTGGTGAAAAAGCATCGATTCGTGGGGAATCGTCTGCTGAGCCGACTGAACCACCGGTCGAAAAACGAGACATTGTGGTGGCCATCGACCCAGGCCATGGTGGCAAGGATCCCGGTGCGTCGTCCTATGGGGTGATCGAGAAAAAGGTGGTGCTGCAAATTGCGAAACGACTTGCTCGTCGATTCCAAAGTGAGCCTGGCTACCGCGCGGTCTTGACACGTGATGATGACCGATTTGTTCCGTTAAAGAGTCGACCACGATTGGCGCGAGAGGCCGGTGCTGATTTTTTTGTGTCGATTCACGCAGACAGTTTTCCGAAAAATAAAAACGTCCGTGGAACAGGGGTGTATGCCTTATCGCTCCGAGGTGCGAATTCTGAGCTATCGCGTTGGCTTCAGAACACCGAGAATGCAGATGACTTAGCCGGTGGCGTTGATTTGGGTGATGTGGATAACGACACACGCCAGGTGTTGCTCAACATGTCCATGGAGTCAGCCATTCGCATTTCAAAACAGGCAGGTCAGAGTGTATTGAATGATCTGACTGACGTTGGTCGCGTGCATAAGAAACAGTTGGGGCTTGCGAACTTTGTTGTTCTTCGAAGTCCCGATATTCCCTCGTTATTAATCGAGACAGGGTTTCTATCCAATCGATCAGATGCCAAGCGATTGTCGAGTTCTCGAGAGCAGGAAAAAATTGCTGGCGCAATTTTTGAAGGAATCAAACGGTATTTCGAGAAGAGCCCGCCCGCCAACACCTTTGTGGCTTGGCGTAAGCAAAATGCAGGTAAGCGTTTAGTGATTGAAGTGAAACGGGGTGACACCTTGTCTGAAATAGCGGCTCGTTACAATTTGTCGTTACAAGCACTCAAAGAGCTCAATGGTTTGCGATCCGATGTGATTCATCTCGGTCAAAAACTAGAGGTCCCGCTGTCACCGCGGTAGCATGTCTCGATGAAATCCATGCAATTTGATATTCGCAACTTGCCCTTTGCTGGGACCGTGACCCGTTGGCATTCTGTCAACTGCCACCGGTATCCCTCGGTCGCTGAGCACTCGTGTCTGGTCGCCTTATATGCTCGAGAGATTGCATCGCGAGTGTATCCCGACTTGTCTGCTGACGATCAAGTGTTGTTGTACGAATTGGCCTTAATGCATGATCTCTCCGAGGTTGTGACTGGGGACATGCCGTCTCCCATCAAGCGGCAGCTCAAACAAGTCTTCCCGCCGGGTGAGTCGCCGATCGATCAATTGGAAGCATCGATTTGTCCAGATGCTGCGGCCCGAGAGCATCAAGCCAAAACGACTCGACCACATATCTACAGTTGTATGAAGCTTGCAGACATCCTCGATGCGATGGTCGTGATTAAACAGGAAGGTAAGGGCCCAGTTGCTCTGCAGATTGAAAAGGAGCGTGCAGAGGCTTTTGAGGCGCTTTTAGATTCGGCTCGGAAGTCATGCCCGGAAGGTGACTGGTCACGAGCACATGAGGTGAGAGAGGCTGTGATGAGCCTGACTCACGTGCAAATTGATGAAATCTGACGCTTCAATCCATATTTTATCGCCACGTTTAGCCAATCAGATTGCTGCCGGAGAGGTGGTCGAACGCCCTGCGAGTGTGGTCAAAGAGTTAGTTGAAAATGCCTTAGATGCAGGATCGACACAGATCGATATTGATTGTGAATCTGGTGGGATTGGGCGCATTCGGATCCGCGACAATGGTGCGGGAATTCATGCGGATGAATTGCCCTTAGCATTATCCAGGCATGCGACGAGTAAGATCTTTGATCTTGATGATTTGGAAGCTGTCAGCACCTTAGGGTTTCGGGGTGAGGCTTTGGCCTCGATCGCCTCGGTGTCGCGATTGGATTTGATGTCAGCCGTCGAGGGCGAGGCAGGCTCGAAAGTCTCGGTTGAAGGCCGAGAAATGGAACCGTCGATTGAACCATCGGCACATCCTCGAGGGACCACAGTCGATGTGCGCGATTTGTTTTTTAATACCCCAGCGCGACGGAAGTTTTTAAAGACCGAGAAAACGGAGTTTGGCCACATTGATACGGTCGTGAGTCGCCAGGCATTGAGTCGATTTGACGTCGGTTTTCGATTGGTTCATCAGGGGCGTGTGACGCGACAGTTGCCGCCTGCCTTGACTGAAAACAGTCAAATTGAGCGAGTCGCTACCTTGTTGGGTCGCGGTTTTATGGACGCTGCCTTGTCTGTTGACTCCAGCGCGATTGGTTTGTCTTTGAGAGGTTGGGCCTGTCGCGCCACCTTTAATCGAGCACAGGCCGATTGTCAGTATGTGTTCGTCAATGGCCGGATCGTTCGGGATAAGTTGATTTCTCATGCCTTAAGACAAGCCTATCGCGACGTGCTGTTTCATGGCCGGCATCCTTGTTATTTAATGTACTTGGAGCTCGATCCGGCGCAAGTGGATGTGAATGTTCATCCCACCAAGCATGAAGTGAGATTCCGTGATTCACGTCTGATTTATGATTTTTTACTGCGTTCCGTGTCTCGGGTTTTGGCGGCAGATCGACCGGATCAAGTGCTTGGTCAGGAGCAGGAGAGTCAGTCTGGCGGTATGCAAGCCGAGACTCAGCAGATTCAGTCGGGGATTCGATTTCCAGAGTCTCGATCGGTCGACAGTCTGGACGTGCTCTCACAACTGACAAGACCAGTTGAGACCGACCAGTCTCTTGACGATGCCTCTCAGGAAATCCCACCCTTGGGTTATGCGATTGCCCAGCTACATGGCGTTTATATCCTCGCACAGGCCCGTGACGGGATGATTGTTGTTGATATGCATGCAGCCCATGAGCGAATCACCTATGAAGCGTTGAAGCGGGCTTTGGATGATCGAGGCTTGGTCAGTCAGCCTCTATTGATTCCGACCACGATGCATGTGAGTGAGCAGGAAGCCTCGTTGGTCGAAGAGGCGACGGAACTATTCAGTCAATTTGGATTGGGGGTGCAACGCGTGGGGCCTGAGACAGTTCGGATCGAGCATGTCCCTGCCATCTTAAGACAGGCCAGTCATGAAGATCTGGTTCGTGATGTGTTGAGTGATTTCGCTGAAGTTGGAACCAGTGATCGGATTGTTGAAGCTCGCGATCATTTATTGGCGACCATGGCGTGTCATGGTTCAGTCAGGGCGAATCGTCAATTAACGTTGTCCGAGATGAATGCGTTGTTGAGAGACATTGAGCGGACCGAGCGGTCTGGTCAGTGTAATCATGGCCGTCCAACCTGGACGGCACTATCAATGCATGACTTAGATCGACTGTTTCTCAGAGGCCGCTAATCAGTTGCCAGTGGCAAGAATCCGAATGACACCCTTCGGCTTCGAGTTGACGTTCTGTATCAGTGATGTTGGTTGGCTATACAGGGTCGTTTCTGAGCCGAAGCTGTCGACGACGACAGCGCGAATACGGATGAGACTACCAACGTGCGCCTGAGCAAGCGTCATACTGTTGCCATAAACATCTGGAATGGACACCCATGACCGTCCGTTATCAGACATTTCCCAGGTCGAGCGAACGTTTGCGATTCCGTCATCATCCGACAAATTCGCTGTATCAATCTGCAGACGTTGACCTTTTTTCGACTGGCCAACAACCAAGACCTCACCTTCGACGGGATCATCGATGTTCTGAACCATGTTGGTTGCGGGCGTCACCAATGTCTCTGATGTACCAAAACCGTCTAGATACGATACGATCGCGCGATAAGCAAAACCAACTTCCGCTTGGTTTAAGCGAAGCAATGCCGGGTTGACTGAATTCGTTTGATAGGGAGTCCAGCGTGCTGCATCGGATGAGCGTTCCCATTGATAGGTGAATTGACCCACACCGTCCTCATCTGAGATACCCGAGACATCAATCTTAATGGTGTTGTCTTCGACAGAGGAACCACTGATGATCGGAAGTCCTTGGGGGAGATCGTTAGCATTTTGCACAGCACCGGTTGCCGCAGTCTCAATGACTTCAAGTGTTCCCTCGCCATCGACATACTGGATGACGACCCGTAGCGAACTGCCGACATGGTTTTGCCGCGGTGTAAAGGATTGTGATACCGCGCCGTCGATGGTTTGCCATCCACCACTTGCAAGCTGGACTTGCCATTGCATCGTGAGATCACCAAGACCATCTTCGTCGTACAAATTAGACACGTCGATCACCAGCGGTTGATCTTCCATTGGACCATTACCGCCACGGTTACTTGCCTTGGCATCTGTTTTAACGCCGTCGGCCTGTGCGGTTTCAGAAGCTCGTAATCTCGAGCTCGTCGAGCTGGTCGACGTTTCAGCCGCATTACCCGCGGGCGCAACATTGGTTTCTGCACCCTGAGTTGATGTTTCTGGTTCCGCAACACGGGCCGCTTCGACTTGATCCGCTGCGATGGCAGCTGCGGCTGCAGCCCGTTCGGCCTGCTCTTTCGCACGCTGCGTGTAGTTAGCGTCAGCATAGATAGCGGTCGAGGCGCATCCAATCGCGATTGCGGTGACTTGAGCTGTCAGGCGCTTCAAATACATCTGTGTCCCTATGGTCTAGATGGTTTTTTGGAAGAATGTACAGAACAGGATCGGTTTGGGCAACGGTTCCTGTAGGAAGCGGCGAGAAAATCTGAGTTTCTAATGATTTCAACGACCTGCTTAGGATTCTACCGCTTGGATGAAATTCGCGAGCAAGAATGTGCCAAAATCCTCGTCTGTGACACGATGCGCTGGCAGAAACCCAGTTCCGGTGCGGGTTTGCGTAGACTTTGATCAACGGAATCAGCTGACTATCGGTGAGTTTCAAGCATGGCTTTTTCAGTAGCGTCAGGCAATGATCGGCAAATCGTGGTCGTTTATTCAACTTTAGTCTAATGAAGAGGCGCCTTTGTGAATATCGCTGTACTGGGATCTGGAACGATTGGGCAAAGCTGGTGCGCGCTATTCCTAGCTGCCGGTCATCGCGTGGTTGCTTACGATCCGAATCCAAACATGCATCAGCAGATTTTGGATTCTATCGTCAGGGCGCAGTCAACGCTCGAGGCCTTGGGTTATTCTGGCACTGGGTGTTCTGAGTACCTCGAATTTACAACCGATGCTCGAGAAGCGGTGAAGGGGTCCAGGTTTATCCAAGAGAATGCCCCTGAGGATCTGTCACTCAAGCATGCGTTGTATCAAGAGATTGAACCCGCTCTCGATTCTGACGCGGTTCTTTTGTCGTCAACCTCTGGATTGACTCTGAGTGAACTGCAAAATGGCTTGT
>ERZ802830.2003-NODE-2003-length-18744-cov-29.0971_pt1 | contig 18744 bp, 17 predicted proteins | sample MGYA00345654_ERZ802830 | MGnify/ENA primary metagenome ERZ802830 (study PRJEB30503, sample SAMEA104212375) | marine metagenome | biome: Westerlies Biome; feature: [SRF] surface water layer (ENVO:00010504) within the epipelagic zone...; material: water...
ATGGTCTGAAGATCAGGGCAGATGATATGTGCGGGTTATCGCAAAAGTGACCAAACGGACAGCACGACCACGGCCAACAGGCATATTGCCATCAGCATATTGATCAGCCGCTGTGTGCGTGCCGGCAGCTCGAGCCGGTTGACCCTGACCCCGGCATAAAGCCACAGTATATGCAGCGCCATCCAGATCACATTGGCAATCAACAGTTTGAGTGCCGTCTCAACAAAAAAACTATCGGGATAAAATGCAAACCCGCTAAACAGCGTGGTATTCACCGCATAGGCCTTTGGATTAATAAGCTGCAGCGTCAATCCGCTCAGCAAACCCGGCTTTGACATGTGAATAAACGCAATTTTCGCACCGGCAAAGGCAATTTTAAACGCAAGATAGCCAAGATATGCCGCCGACGCGATCAACAGTAGCGTGCGGATAAGCGGGGTTGTCAACATCACGGTCGCAAGCCCGGAAATCACCGCAAAACACACCAGATTGGTGCCAATAAACAGGCCTGCCAAGTAGCTGAAACCCTGCCGCAAGCCAAACGCCGCGCCAACACCGGCAAGCGACAAAACCCCCGGCCCCGGTGTAATAATTAACAGAAAAACCGCCAGAGCAAATGTCAGCATTTTCGGGAAAAACCTATGATACAGGGTAACGAGCCAAAACCCGAAAAAACCATCGCGCAAAACCCGGTCGCGGCGGCCAAGCCTGTATATGCCACATCCGACAGCCGCTCCAGCTTTATGTGCAGCCAATAGTGCTAATTATGCTGTGCAGCCCCAAAGCCAAGCAAATCACCGGAACTGGTCATAGGCCAAATCCACACACGCTTAAACTGGTCACAGCAATGTGTTGTTGCCGGTTGATGTCATCACACATCAATGGCCACAGGGTTAAAAGAGTCGAAAAGCCAACCGTTTTCTGCCGGCAATTTTGCCACCATCACCACCCGCGCAAAAGCCTGCCAGCGTCTGTCCGGCTGACCATAGCCGCAGCCGTAACAGCACACATATAGGGGCTGAGTTGGCGTGATTTTCGCTGCCAATTTGACTATTTTTTAAGCAATATCTGTTTTTTGTGCATTATTTTCGGCCAATGACCGCATCTTTGCCTAAAATAAAGGCGTTTTCCTTGATGTTACCTCGCAAATCCGCATACTGCGCCCGGTTATGATACCGGCATCGGCGCATCCCGCTGTCGTCAATTTATTAAGGAGTGCAGTTGATGCGTTTGTTACCTTTGGCGCTTGGCGCCACATTTTTATTTTGCCTGCCGCATACCGCTTTTGCCGCCACCGCAAGTGATAGCGGCGATACCGCCTGGATTCTGACAGCCACGGCGCTGGTGCTGATGATGACATTGCCGGGTCTGGCGTTGTTTTACGCCGGGCTGGTTCAGGCAAAAAATGTCGTATCGGTTTTGATGCATCATTTTGCCGTTGCCTGTTTGATGTCGATATTATGGGTGGTTGCTGGATATTCGCTGGCATTTTCCGGCGATGGCGCCTGGGTTGGCAATCTGGGCAATATGTTTCTGTCCGGGCTGGATTTTGACAGTGTCTCTGGCAGCATTCCAGAGTCCGTTTTCGCCGCCTTCCAGATGACCTTTGCCATCATTACACCAGCCCTGATCATTGGCGCTTTTGTCGAGCGCATGAAATTTTCTGCAATTTTATGGTTTTCAGCCCTCTGGCTGTTGCTGGTCTATGCGCCGGTTACCCATTGGGTGTGGGGCGGCGGCATCATGGCCGCTTGGGGGGTGATGGATTTTGCCGGCGGGATCGTCGTGCATGCCACCGCCGGATCAGCCGCTTTGGTCTGCGCCCTGATTGTTGGCAAGCGCCGTAATTTTCCACAATCTGTGAACCCGCCACATTCGCCGATCCTGACAATGATTGGTGCCAGCATGCTGTGGATCGGCTGGTTTGGCTTTAACGGTGGTTCGGCGCTGGCGGCTGGTAACAGTGCTGGCATGGCGCTTTTGGTCACCCATATTGCCGCTGCCACCGCATCGCTTGTCTGGATGGGTATCGAATGGTTCAGATTTGGCCGTCCCTCGCTTGTTGGCATCGTCACCGGCATGGTCGCCGGTCTGGCCACAGTCACCCCGGCATCCGGTTTCATCGGCGTGCCTGGCGGGTTGATTTTGGGTCTGGCTGGCGGCGTCGCCTGCTATGTTGCGGTTGATATTTTGCGGGTGCGGATGAAAATTGATGACTCGCTCGATGTATTTGCCGTGCATGGCGTTGGCGGCATTATTGGCAGCCTTCTGGTCGCTTGGCTGGCCTTGCCAAGCTTTGGCGGTCTCGGGCTTGCTGATGGCGTCAGTGCCACCTCACAATTTGGTGTTCAGTTCCTCTCGGTGGCGATCACCGTTGGCTGGACGGTCGTTGCCAGCGTTGTCATTTTGAAAGTGATTGGTGCGGTTATCGGGTTGCGGGTTGACCAGCAGGACGAAATCGAAGGGCTGGATCTGAGCCAGCATGGAGAACGCGGCTATCACAGCCATTAAATACCGATGATAAAACCAAAAACGGCATCTGCGGATGCCGTTTTTTTTGCCCTAAAGCCACCTATCCTTCGGCCCATTCGGCCAGCACATCATCATCAGTTTCACCCGGCGCATGTTCTGACCTGATGATCTGATAGCGTTCAGCATCAACAAGCTGCGCCAATGCCCAGACAGCCATGCCACGCACCAGCGGGTCGCTGTGCCGTAACCGCATCTCGATCAATGGCAGCAGCGTTATGTCACCGCTATTGCCAGCCGCGACCAACAGATTCCGCAAAAACCGCGCATGTCCGGCGCGCCGCACCGGGCTGCCGGCAAATTTCTGGCGAAATTCCTGATCATCAAGTCGCAATAAATCAGCCAAAGCCGGCATTGATTGCGGCCCTAAAAATTTGCTTTCTGCGGCGCGCGCGGCAAATTTGTTCCACGGGCACACCGCGAGGCAATCATCGCACCCGAACACACGGTTGCCGATAGCATGGCGAAATTCTTTTGGAATTTGGCCCTTATGTTCGATTGTCAGATAGGAAATACAACGCCGCGCATCTAGCTTGTAAGGCGCCACAAAAGCCTGTGTCGGACAGATATCAAGACAGCTGGTACAACTGCCGCAATGATCTGTTTCGGCAGCGTCATGCGGCAGCGCGGCATCGGTCAGTATGGTGCCGATAAACAGCCATGATCCGGCGTCGCGCGACACCAGATTGGTGTGCTTGCCCTGCCAGCCAGCGCCAGCCTGTGCGGCCAGCGGCTTTTCCATCAACGGCGCGGTATCAACAAACACTTTGACATTGGCTGTGGTACGCGCCGCAAACTGTCCGGCCAGCTGCTTTAATTTACCCTTGATCACATCATGATAATCACGACCCCGCGCATAGACCGATATATTGCCCCGATCAGGCTGGCGGATATTATCCATCGGGTCATGATCCGGGCCATAATTCATCGTCAGCACAATCGCACTCACAGCATCCGGCCACATGGCGCGCGGCTGGCTGCGCCGCGCCGCGGTATCGGCAAGCCAGCGCATATCACCGGCAAAACCCTGTGCAATAAATTGCCGAAGATGGGTGCCAGTGGTCTCAGGCAGGGTCGCAGCGGTCACATGCACAGAGTGGAACCCGTTTGCCATCGCGGCATCATTGAGCCAGTTACGCAGCCGTGATGCATCTGCCGCCATCAGCCTGTTCCGATTGGTTCAATATCACCGCGTGCCTGCGCGGCATGAAAATCCGCCTCAAATGCGGCAAAGCTGCCTGCTGTAATGGCGGCCCGCATACCGGCCATCAAATCCTGATAATACTGGATATTATGCCAGCTCAGCAGCATCAAAGATAACACTTCTTCGGCTTTAAAAAGATGGTGCAGATAGGCCCGGCTATAATTTGTGCAGGCCGGACAATGACAATCTGCATCAAGCGGGCGCGGGTCTTCGGCATGCCGCGCATTTTTCAGATTTACCGGCCCGCGCCGGGTAAATCCCTGACCGGTTCGCCCGGAACGGGTCGGCAGCACACAGTCAAACATATCAATACCGCGCGCCACCCCGCCGACAAGATCGGCCGGCTTGCCAACCCCCATCAGATAACGCGGCTTGTCCGCCTGCATCAGCGGCGTGGTTGCCTCGAGTGTCTCAAACATCGCCTGCTGCCCCTCGCCGACAGCCAAACCGCCAACCGCATAGCCTTCAAAGCCAATCTCGGCGAGGCTTGCCACTGACTCGGCGCGTAAATCGGCAAACACCGATCCCTGCACAATGCCGAACTGGCCATAGCCGGGCCGTGGCTGAAAGGCAGCGCGTGATCGTTTGGCCCATCGCATCGACAACGCCATTGATTCGGCCGCCACCGGTTTGGTCGCCGGAAATGGGGTGCATTCGTCAAACGCCATGGTGATCGTCGCATCAAGAAGATGTTGTATTTCGGTTGATCTTTCGGGCGTCAAATGATGTTTGCTGCCGTCAAGATGCGATTTGAAGGTCACACCATCCTCGGTCAATTGCCGCAAGGGGCCGAGCGACATGACCTGAAAGCCACCGGAATCAGTCAGTAACGGCCCGTTCCAGCCCATCATTTTGCGCACACCACCAAGCCGTGCCACGCGTTCAGCCCCGGGGCGCAACATCAAATGATAGGTATTGGCCAGAATTATCTGCGCGCCGGTGGCGGCAACCGATTCCGGCATCATGCCCTTGACCGTTGCAGCCGTGCCAACCGGCATGAAGACGGGTGTTTCAACGACGCCATATGCGGTTGTCAGCTGCCCCCGGCGGGCCTTGCCATCGGTTGTCTGCAAATGAAAGCCAAATTCGGGAATTGACGGCATTAAATCCTCGTTTCTGCATCTGCAATGTGACTGCGTAAAGACGGGATAATATCGGCTGTTTTGGCGCGGCGCATAAAACAGGCATCACCATAAGAAAAAAACCGATACTCCCCGGCAACAGCATGGCTGTAGGCATCTCGTACCTTCCGCATACCACAAAATGCGCTGATCAGCATAAGCAAGGTCGATTTTGGCAGGTGAAAATTGGTCAATAACGCATCAACAACGCCGAACTGAAAGCCGGGGGTGATAAAAATATCAGTTTCCCCGGCAAATGGCTGAATTGACCCATGGCGTTGATAACAGGCTTCTAGGATACGCAGGCTGGTTGTGCCGACAGCAATGATACGCTGGCCAGCTTGCTGTGCCTCAGCAATCACCTTTGCCGCCGCTGGCGATATCGCCCCCCATTCCGCATGCATTTTGTGATCAGCAATATCATCAACCGTTACCGGCAGAAACGTTCCCGCCCCGACATGCAAGGTAATCTCGACAATCGACACATGTTTGGCGGCCAGTTCCGCTGCCAGATTTTCGGTAAAATGCAGCCCGGCGGTTGGCGCGGCCACCGCCCCCGGATGCTGGGCAAACATGGTTTGATAATCCGCCTCATCAGCCGTGGTCGCGCCGTCTGGCCGGGCAATATAGGGCGGCAACGGCATCGTCCCGTGATCCGCAAGGCAGCGCTCTAAATCGGCACCCTCGATAACCGCGTCATTGTCCAGCGGATTGATAAAACACAGCAGAACCTCGCCGCCATCGCCGCGCTGCAAAACCCGCGCGGCAAAATCATCAGCAAATTGAATGATATCATCGGGGCGGCATTTGCGGGCAGGCTTGGCAAACACCTGCCAATGGCTGCCAAAGCCGGGGGCCGTGCCCGGCTCAGCGGTTATTTCGCATTTATGCAGGGTGACACTGATCTTGGCAGCGCCGCGATAGCCTGTCAGACGCGCCGGGATCACCGATGTATTATTCACTACAATAACATCGCCCGGCTGGCATAAATCGGGAAAATCACGCATATGCCGGTCAGCAAACCCATTGGCTGATGTCATATCCAGCAATTTTGCTGCCTCACGCGGGCGCGCCGGTTGCGTGGCAATACGCCCGGATGGCAAATCATAATCAAAGGCGTCCAGCTTCATCGACACGCTAACCTGCCAAACAGGCTGTCGATAAAATCAGATGTTCAGATGACGCAACCAGCCTATTCATAGATCTGGATCACCCCGGCCACGCCGCCCGCCGCATCGACCACAACCAGACATTGGACGCGCGCTTCGAGCATTCTGGCCTCGGCATCGGCCATCAAGACATCCGGCCCAATGGTCAGTGGTTGTGCGGTGGCGACTTCGGCTACGGTGACTTTTGCCAGATCAGATCCGCTGACCAGCAGGCGGCGCAAATCACCATCGGTGATGATTCCATCAAGCCGCTCCGGGGTTCCCACCAAAGCCATACCAAGACGGCCTTCGGTCATGCTGAGCAAGGCATCATGAACCGAGGCATCGCCGCTGACATAAGGCAAATTCTGCGTCCGCATTTTATCGCGCACATGCGTCAGCAAACGCCGCCCCAATGATCCGCCCGGATGGGTGGCGGCAAAATCTTCTTCCTGAAACCCACGCATTTCCATCAATGCCACCGCCAGCGCGTCGCCCAGAACAAGCGAATTGAGACTTGATGTTGTGGGCGCCAGATTCAGCGGACAGGCTTCACGATCAACAGCGATATCCAACACCACTTCGGCATGGCGCGCCAAAGTGCTGTTCGGGTTGCCCGTCATCGCAATCAGATGCGTTTGCAGCCGTTCAAAAGCCGGCAATAGCCGCGTGATTTCTTCGGTATCGCCGGAATAGGAAATCGCCAATATAACATCACCCTGGCGCACCATACCCAAATCACCATGGATCGCCTCGGCCGGATGTAAAAATAATGACGGGGTGCCGGTTGATGCCAGCGTGGCAGAAATTTTCCGGCCAATAATGCCCGATTTACCCATGCCCGACACCACAACATGGCCATTGCTGTTCTGGATCAGCGACAATGCCTGCAAAAACGGTGCGCCAATATCAGCGTCCAAAGTGTCAAGCGCCGCCCTGTAGGCCGCAAATAAGGATTTTGCCGAGTTCAGCGCTTGCTGCGACATTGCCCCTATACTCCTTTTCCATCACCGCTAAATAAGTTCATGTTACTTAGCTGGTTTTTACCTAAAACACCAGTTTGCTCCAACGCCAAAGCGGCGCAAACAACACCTACATCAAAGCCCGCATGAACGCGGCTATGACAGCTGTGCCAGCCATTGTTCCGCTTCGACAAAATCTTCCGGCCTATTGAGATTTAGAAACGGGTCTGGGGTGCCGGAAAAAGCCACAACATCGCACGCATGGCGTGCGGTGAAATGATCAATCTTGCGCACCCCCTCATCACAAACAGCGCGCCGCAAATCAGCCGCCAGCGCAACCGGCCAGATGGCAAATACCGGATGCCGCTGGCCGTTTGATTGCGCCTGCACGATAGACGCATCCGGGCCAAGCCGTTGATACAGGCGCGGCGCCAGATCAACTGGCAAAAACGGCGCGTCGGTTGCCAGACTAACCATATGCGTGATGTGCGGATGCTGTGCCGCCAACCATTCCAGTCCCGTTAGGATGCCGGCCAATGGCCCGGCATATCCCTCAATGACATCACCGATCACCGGCAGACCATAACCCGCATAGCGCGCCGGATCACCATTTGCATTAATCGCGGTGGGCGCACCGGCCCGTTCAACCCGGTCAAGAACATGCTGCATCACCGTTTTGCCGCCAAGCGCCAGCTGATTTTTATCGCCGCCACCCATGCGTCGTGACTGGCCGCCAGCAAGCAACACAAACCCAACACCCTGCATCATTATCGCCCGGTGCCTTGCCGCGCGCGCTGCATCGACGGCGCATCGGCAAATTCATCATCATCACCGCTGTCAAATACAATACGGTCAATGCCAGACAGGGCGATAAACCGCTTGCCCTTGGCGCGGCCGATCAGCGTCAATCCCGCCCGCCGTGCCAAATCGACGGCTTCGGCGGTAAAACCAGAGCGTGACACCAGAACCGGAATCTGCATCTGCACGGTTTTGATGACCATTTCGGTGGTCAGCCGCCCGGTGGTGTAAAAGATTTTATCCTGCGGCGGGGTTTTATTGAGAAACATCCAGCCAGCTATTTTATCAACCGCATTATGCCGGCCAATATCCTCCATATAGACAAGCGGCCGGTGCTGATGGCAGAGCACGCATCCATGGATGGCACCGGCGCTTAGATACAGGCTGGGCGCGGTATTGATCGCTTTCGACAGCGACACCAGCCAACTGGCATGAAATTTTACTGACGGGTCGAGTTTTATATCGTCAAACCGTTCCATCATATCACCATAGGCGGTGCCCTCAGCACAGCCGCTGGTGCGGATCTTGCGTTTCATTTTAGCTTCAAAATTTGTCTCATGCGCGGTGCGCACAATCACCACACCCAGCTCTTCATCATGATCAATACCGATGATCTCATCATCCGGTGCCAGCATGTTCTGATTTAAAAAATAGCCGACAGCCAACTCGGCAACCCAATCGCCCAGCGTCATTGATGTGACAATTTCCTGCTTGTTCAAAAACAATGTGACGGGCTTTTCGGTCACAACCGGCAATTGTACCGGCGCACCAGTCGCGTCAACACCATCGATGGAAACTGAGAGCCCGGGTGCATCCGGATTCGGCTGAATAATGAAAGATTTTTCGTCCATGATCAGAACATGACCGAAATCAGGGCTGGCTGGCAAGTGGTTTTGCCTTTATCCGATAAAAACACTATGATATGGCCTTGGTTTGGATATGGCCTTGGTTTGTCGGTGATTTGACAAATGCGCGCCATCAGGGACAAGTCAGCATGAATATTCATTTCAGCGCTTCAGAACATGACGAAGCGAAAACCCGCCTCAAGCAACTTACCGATCGTTATGGGCAGACAGATTTGCCCAACGCCACGCATATTGTCGCGCTTGGCGGCGATGGTCATATGCTGCATGTGTTACAGGACACCATGTCGTTTGATCTGCCGGTGTTCGGGATGAATTGTGGGCGGCTGGGATTTTTGATGAATCACTATGATGCAGAGGATTTGCCGGCGCGTATCGAAGCGGCGGAAATTGCCCCCCTGCACCCGTTGCGGATGACCGCAACTGACCGGGATAATGCTGTTCACACAAATCTGGCGATTAATGAGGTTTCAGTTCTGCGGCAGACCCATAATGCCGCGCATATTGGCATTTCAATTGACCAGAAACGGCAGATGGATTGTCTTGTTTGTGACGGTGTTTTGGTGGCCACGCCAGCCGGATCAACCGCCTATAATCTATCGGCGCATGGCCCTGTTGTGCCGCTGGGTGGCGGGCTTTTGGCGCTGACCCCCATCTCACCATTCCGGCCACGGCGCTGGCGCGGGGCGTTGTTATCCGACAGCTCAACCGTGGTTCTCGATGTTCTGGAGGCCGGGTTTCGGCCGGTCAGTGCGAGCGCTGACAGTGCCGAGGTGCGCCATGTGACATCGGTGCAGATCGAACAGGCCAGCGAAATCACCTTAAATTTACTCTATGATCCCGGCTTTTCACTATCCGACCGCGCAGTTCAGGAACAGTTTTTGAGCTGACTGATACCGGGACAGCGGATCTGTCTATATATCAAACTGATCGCCATAGCTGGCGCATATTTTCTCAATAAATGCAGACACATGCCCCCATATTTCTTCGGTTGTCTCGGGCAGCTCATGCAGCAGCTCATGGCGCGCACCGTCAAAATCATAGCGCTCGACATGCGGCATCAGTGACAGCGCGTAATCGGTCGCCGGGGCAAATACAACACGCTCATCACCAGCCACCAATGCCAGCACCGGAACCCGAATCGATTCCAGCCATTCAGCATTCAATGTATAGTGGGCCGACGATCTATAGGCCGCATTGACCCAGCCAATGGTTGGCCCGCTGCGCCGCAATTCAGGCATATCGTCAAACCAGACAAAGGGCGACTCATAGCCTTTCGGATAGCGGGTCAGCGGGTTTTCCGGCCGGAAATGACGCACCCAGTCAAGCGACAAAACCCGGTGAAATGGCGGATAGGCATGGCGCAGCCCCAGCTTGACCAAAAATGCGCTAAAACTGCGTATTAACCATACCGGCATCACCGGCGGGGCCATCATCGGCGCGCTCAAAATTACCCCAAGAATCTGCGATGGACGCCTGCTTGTATAACGCAAGGCCAAATGCCCGCCCATTGAATGACCGAAAAGAATCAGATCTTCACTGCCAAGCCCGGCGGCCTCAATCACCGCATCCAGAGCATCCAGATAATCGGTAAAATCATCGCAATGAACAGCCAGCCGAGAGCGCCCCAAATGGCCCGAAAGCCCCTGCCCCGGCCAGTCGATAATCAGGACATTATGCCCGGATTGATGCAACCGCAGGATATGCTGACTGTATTTTTCGCAAAATTCGGTAAAGCCGGGCAGAATCACAATGGTGGCGGCGTCTGAACTGGCCTGCGCAACAGGCAATAGAGCCGACGGCCCCTGCTGGTCATCCGGGTCAAGCGCTGGCTGCTGCGCCGCCCAGTAATGCGCCCGCAGCTGACGGCCAGCTGATGTCACATAAAAATCTACGCCGCCAAGCATTGGCAAGCCAGCCGCCCGGGCCCGTTCAAACATCAGATAGAAACCTCCTAGGACGCGGCATTGTCCGGCTGTAATGGATCGGTCGCCGGCGTCGCACTGGTACTGGTGGCACTGGTGGTGGTATCGGCAAATCCGGCAGATTGGCGCTGCCACATGGCATTATAGAGGCCCTGTTGCCGCATCAGATGCTGGTGTGTACCACGCTCGACAACCTCGCCCTCACTCAGCACGATGATTTCATCCGCATGAATGATTGTTGACAGGCGGTGGGCAATCATCAGGGTGGTTTGATTTTCGGATACCTCGTCAAGCGCCTGCTGAATATCTTTTTCGGTACGGCTATCAAGTGCCGATGTGGCCTCATCAAAAAGAAATACCGATGGTTTTTTGAGAATCGCCCGGGCGATGGCGACACGCTGTTTTTCACCGCCCGACAATTTCAAACCGCGCTCGCCCACCATCGTTTCATAGCCTTGTGGAAGCTTGCTGATAAACCCGTCAATCGCCGCAAGTTTCGCCGCATGCGCAATCTCCGCCTCGGTCGCACCACTGCGGCCATAGCCGATATTATAACCGATAGACGCGTTAAACATCACCGCGTCCTGTGGCACCACCGCAATCGCCGCGCGTAGGCTATTTTGTGTCACCGCACGCAAATCCTGTCCATCAAGCCGAACCGACCCTGACTGCGGATCATAAAAGCGAAATAACAGGCGGGAAATAGTGGTTTTGCCCGACCCACTCGGCCCCACAATGGCCACCCGTTTTCCCGCCGGAACGCGAAAGCTGACACCCTTTAAAATATGACGCTCACCATAGCTGAAATGCACATTGTCAAACACCAGATCACCACCTGACACAATCAATGGTTTGGCGTCATCGCGATCGGCAACATCGGGCTTTTCGTCGAACAGGCCGAACATGCGCTCCATATCAACAAGCGCCTGGCGTAATTCACGATACACCCACCCCAAAAAATTCAACGGCAGATAGAGCTGTAATAAATAGGTGTTGACCGCCACAAAATCACCAATTGTCAAATGCCCGTTTTGAATATCAAAACCAGCCATCGTCATCATGATCATCAAGCCGGCAGCGATAATCGCGCCTTGCCCGATATTCACCACCGAGAGCGATGTGGTTGATTTCACCGCCATCGTTTCATATGTCTTCATGGCCTCGTCATAGCGGTTGGCCTCTGTCTCTTCAGCATTGAAATATTTGACAGTTTCGTAGTTTAGGAAGGAATCCACCGCGCGTGTTGCCGCGGCCTCATCGGCGGTATTCATGGCGCGCCGAAAGCGGATACGCCATTCGGTCACCCGAACCGTAAAATAAATATAGAGCAGCACCGTGATAAAGGTCGCGGCGGCGTACATCCAGCCAAACAAGCTCCATAAAATCACACTGACAAAGAACACTTCAACGAATAGCGGCAACACCTCAAAGAATGCGATGGTCAGCATAAATTCGATGCCTTTGGCGCCGCGGTCGATGGCCCGTGTCATGCCACCAGTCTGGCGATCCATGTGGAATTTCAGCGACAAGCTATGCAGATATTGAAACGCATGCATCGCCGCGCCGCGCACCGCCCGCTGTGCCACTTTGGCAAAAAGATATTGCTTGGCCTCGGCAAATATTTGCTGGCCAAGCCGCGCCAAGGCATAGCCGCCCACCAGAAACACCAATGCCTTCATGGCAAATCCAGAGCTGCCATTCACCAGATCAACAGCCGCACCATACAGCAACGGGGTCAGCATATTGGCGCCTTTTGACGCCACCAGACAGCCAAATGCCGCGGCGATACGAAGCCGAATGCGCCGGTTACCGCGCGGCGCGGTATAGCGCATCAGTTCGCCAAGCAATCCGATGGTCTTACGCCAAGCAGCCTGAGACATGTTATTGTCAGTCTTTCACATAAATGATTGGCAAAACGGCACCAAAGGTGCGGTTATCAGGAGGGCGCGACTGAAAAGCTCTCACCACATCCACAGCGGGCGATTTCATTGGGATTATTAAACACAAATCGCGCTGCAAATTTATCTTCCTGCCAGTCCATTTCAGATCCGATCAGGAACATCACCGCGGTGGGGTCAATAAAAACCGTCACGCCTTTTTGTTCTACCTTATCTTCAAAGGGCTTTTGCTCGGTGGCAAACTGCACATCATATTGCATGCCCGAACACCCTGCCGTTTTGACGCCAATGCGCACCCCGACGACATCGCTATCGGCCTGCTCCATTAACTGGCGCACATGCAATGCGGCGGCATCGGTCAGCGTGACGACTGGTTTTGTTGGGTCAAATTGCATAGTTATCTCCAGCAAGCGATGCCGTTCATTAAAAATCCAGCGCCAAACGCGCATCGTCGCTCATACGTTCCGGCGTCCAGGCTGGCGACCAGACCAGTTCAACCGAGACTTCGCCGACACCATCAGCCGCCGCAACCGCAGCCGCCACCTGTCCGGGCATTTCGCCAGCCACCGGACATCCCGGTGCGGTCAGTGACATGGTGATATATACATCCCCATTGGGGCGACGATCGACATCATAAATCAGCCCCAGATCGAATATATTAACCGGAATTTCCGGATCGTGAACGGTTTTTAACGCATCTTCAACAATAATAGCATCAGCCGGGCCGCCAGCGTCTGCCAGCGCCGCGCCAGCCCGCGCAATATAGCCCTGGCTGGTATCCGGCAGAAAAGCATCCAGCCCCGGCCCGTCATCCAACTGTGCGGTCTGTTTCTGATCTTTCATCGCTTTTTGTTCCTTCGGCCGAGGCAGGCACCGGTTCTAACCAAAAATCCGGTTTACTTTTTCCAGTGCTGTTGCCAATACGTCAAATTCCTGTTTTGTCGAATATACACCAACAGACGCACGCGCCGTCGATGGCAAGTCAAGAAAATCCATCAAAGGTTGCGCACAATGATGCCCCGCCCGAATCGCAACACCATCATTATCGATGATTGTCGAAATATCATGTGGATGCGCACTGTCCATGGTGAATGATACCACGCCGGATTTGCCGGCGGCGGTGCCAATCAGACGCAGCCCGTCAACAGCTGACAGCCGCTGATGCGCATAGGACAGAATCTCCTGCTCATGCGCGCGGATCTGCGCCATGCCGATTTGCGACACATAGTCGATCGCCGCGCCAAGCGCGATGGTTTCGGCAATTGCCGGGGTGCCGGCTTCAAATCTTTGCGGTGGTTCGGCATAGGTGCTGCGTTCGATCGTCACCCGATCGATCATATCGCCGCCCCCCAAAAATGGCGGCATCTCGGCCAGAATATCAGCCCGTCCCCACAACACACCAACGCCATTTGGCCCATATAATTTATGCGCCGAAAACACATAAAAATCAGCACCCAGCGCCTGTACATCGACCGGCATATGGACAACACCCTGACAGCCGTCAACCACCAGCAAGGCACCGACAGCCCGCGCATGTTTGGCAATTTCCGCCACCGGAAACACCGTTCCCAAAACATTCGACACATGCGGGATCGATATGATGCGCGTTTTCGCCGAGATCATATCGGTCATCGCACTCATGCGGAAACTGCCATCTGTCTCCATCGGAAAGGCACGCACAACAGCACCGGTTTTTTCCGCTACCATTTGCCATGGCACAATATTGGCGTGATGCTCGGCAATGCTCAGCAAAATTTCATCACCAGCCTGTAGCCGCGGCAATGCCCAGCTGTGTGCAATCAGATTCAGCGACATGGTGGCACCAGCGGTCAGCACGATTTCGTCACCCGATGCAGCGCCGATAAAATCTGCAACTTTGCCACGCACCGCCTCATAGGCATCGGTTGACGCCTCTGACAGGAAATGCAACCCCCGATGCACGTTTGAATAGGTGTCCTGATAGGCCGCCACCAGCGCTTCAATCACCTGGTTTGGCTTTTGCGCAGATGCCGCCGAGTCAAGATACACCAACGGTTTGCCATTCACCTGCCGCGACAGGATGGGAAAATCTGCGCGGATTTTATCAACGTCATAAACCGGCTGTGCGGGGGCTGTGGCCATTGGGTTGGTCATGCATCATTCCTTTTTTGTGCCTGCATCCAGTCGGTGACTATGGGGCGCAATAACGCCGCCAGATCCGCATTTTCGATCATATCAACGGCATCATCGAGAAACGCCGAAATCAGCATGGCGCGCGCCACATCGCGTGAAATACCGCGACTGGTCAGATAGAATAGCTGGGTCTCGTCAAGCTCGCCCACCGTCGCACCATGCGCACAAATCACGTCATCAGCATAGATTTCCAGTTCCGGCTTGGCATCAGCCTCGGCTTTGCGCGACAGCAACAAGGCGCGGCTCATCTGCTGACCATCGGTTTTCTGTGCATCCTGCGCAACATGTACCTTGCCCTGAAACACCCCACGCGCCGAATCATCCAGCACCCCGCGAATAATCTGGTTTGACTGACAATGGCCAAACGCATGTGTCATATTCGTGGTGATGTCATGATGTTGGCTGTTACGCCCAAGATAAATCGCCGATAACCGGCAATCAGACGATTCCGCTGCCAGCTCAACATGTGCCTCGAGGCGTGCCAGACAGCCACCGACAGACAGCTGAAACCCGTCAAGCACGGCATTTTCGCCCATCTTTATTCCGGTTGCCGCCAGATGCGTTGTCGCCGCACCATCTGACTGAATTTTGGCATAATCCAAACGCGCCTTGTCAGCGATATCAATGCCAAGCAAGGGTGCCGACAGGCCAACCGCGCTCTGGTGCCAATCGGCAACAACGGCATGCGCCGCCGCACCAACGCGCAACAGCACCACCGGATGCGTTGATACCGCCTCGCTGTCACCGGTAAACATCAAAATGATCGGCGTCGTCACTTTTGCACCAGCCGCCACATCAACCAATAAACCGCTGGTCATCGCCGCCATTGATAAATCGGTGACCGGGTGATCAGCCGGCAACAGATCGAGCATCTGGGTCAAACCCGCCTCATCAAGCCGGCGCAACGTCACGCCATCCGGCGCCCCTTGCAGACTGGCATCGACAAGCACCCCGTGATGAAAGCGGATCACATGCGCCGCCGCTGGCATGCCAGCAGCCGCAATATCCTGCATCCCCGCCGACAGGCTGGCATCGGCCGGCCGCAACGATAATTTATCGAGCGACGCCAGCCGGGTAAACCGCCATGCTTCCGCTTTTGGCCCCGGCCAGCCGCGTTCCTGCCAGCGTGCCAGCGCCGACGCGCGCACGCCCTGAACTGGGGCTACGTCCTGCAAATCAGGCTGCATCATCGATTCCGGCATAACCTGACTCCTCTACCTCTAAGGCCAATTCCTTGCCGCCCGACCGACGGATTTTGCCATTTGCCAGAATATGCACATAATCCGGCACAATATGGTTTAACAGACGCTGGTAATGGGTAATCACCAGCATGCTGCGCTGGGCGTCGCGCAACATATTCACCCCTTCAGAGACGATTTTCAGCGCATCAACATCAAGCCCGGAATCGGTTTCATCAAGCACCGCCAGCTGCGGTTCAAGCAGCGCCATCTGCAGGATTTCATAGCGTTTTTTCTCGCCACCAGAAAACCCGACATTCACCGCACGCTTGAGCATCTCATCATTAATGCTCAAATCCTTGGCTTTCGCCCGCACCATTTTAACAAATTCAAGCTGGTCGATTTCGTCTTCGCCCTGATCAAGCCGGCGGGCATTCACCGCCGCCCGCAAAAAGCTCATACCGGCCACACCCGGCAGTTCAACCGGGTATTGAAAGGCCAGAAACATGCCAGCACGGGCGCGCTCATCGGCTTCCATTTCAAGAATAGACTCACCATTCAACAGCACATCACCACCGGTGACTTCATACCCATCACGTCCTGACAGAACGTAGGACATGGTGCTTTTGCCAGACCCGTTCGGCCCCATGATGGCATGAATTTCCCCATGATTAATGGTCAGATTGATCCCTTTCAGGATCGGTGTATCGGCAACTGTTGCGTGCAGATCTTTAATTTCGAGTAGAGGCGTCATTTCGTTTTCCATTCATCCACTTAAATTATTAGCCCACCGAACCTTCAAGGCTGATTCCAATCAACTTTTGAGCTTCGACAGCAAACTCCATCGGCAATTCCTTCATCACCTCTTTGCAAAATCCATTTACGATGAGTGATACCGCATCTTCTTCGCTGATGCCGCGCTGCAGACAGTAAAACAACTGATCTTCAGAAATCCGCGAGGTTGTCGCTTCATGTTCAATCTTCGCAGTCGGGTTGCGTGATACGATATAGGGCACTGTATGCGCCCCACAACGGTCACCAACGAGCAATGAATCACATTGGGTGAAATTGCGGGCATTTTCGGCACCTGGCTGAACACGCACCAGACCGCGATAGCAATTTTGCGATTTTCCCGCCGAAATGCCCTTTGAAATAATCGTCGACCGGCTGCCCTCGCCAATATGAATCATTTTGGTGCCGGTATCGGCCTGTTGGTAATTATTCGTCAGGGCGACCGAATAAAATTCACCAACCGAATCCTTGCCCTGCAAAATACAGGACGGATATTTCCAGGTGATCGCCGAACCGGTTTCCACCTGCGTCCATGAAATTTTCGACCGGTCACCGCGACAGGCGCCGCGCTTGGTCACAAAATTATAGATCCCACCCTTGCCATTTTCATCGCCGGGATACCAGTTCTGCACGGTCGAATATTTGATTTCAGCGTCCTGCATGGCCACCAATTCAACAACCGCAGCATGCAGCTGATTTTCATCACGCTGTGGCGCGGTACAGCCCTCGAGATAGCTGACATAGGACGAATCCTCGGCAATAATCAGGGTGCGCTCAAACTGTCCGGTGTTTTGTTCGTTAATCCGGAAATAGGTCGACAGTTCCATCGGGCAACGCACGCCCTTTGGAATGTAAACGAACGACCCATCGGTAAACACCGCCGCGTTCAGCGCCGAGAAATAATTATCAGCCACCGGAACAACCGACCCCATATAGCGCTTAATCAGTTCCGGATATTCGCGAATGGCTTCTGAAATGGGGCAAAAAATGACCCCGGCCTTGGCCAGTTCTCCGCGGAACGTTGTCGCCACCGACACCGAGTCAAACACAGCATCAACCGCAACAACACCAGCCAGCAGCTTTTGCTCACTGATCGGAATGCCTAATTTCTCGTATGTTTTCAACAGCTCCGGATCAACCTCATCAAGCGATGCCGGGCCGTCCGATGTTTTTGGCGCCGCATAGTAATAGGCATCCTGATAATCGATCGGCGGGATATTGAGCTTTGCCCAGTCCGGCGATTCCATTTTTTGCCAGACGGCATATGCTTTGAGACGCCATTCGAGCATCCATTCCGGCTCTTCTTTTTTCGCCGAGATAAACCGAATGATATCTTCGTTCAGACCTTTTGGCGCTTTGTCACTCTCAATGTCAGTAACAAACCCGTATTTATATTTGCCGGTCGCTTCTTCCAGCGTTTCGATGGTCTCAATTGTAGCAGCCATGCGGCGTCCCTCTCGTTACTTTCCAACTCGTCACGATAAAATTTCATTTTGTGGCACGGTAGATGCCGGGCGATCTGCGGCCGGTTGATGACCCGTCGGGGTAAACAGCTGTGCCGGATCAATAAGATCTTCCAAACTCACATCACTAAGCGCATTACGAACCGCCAAATTCACCCGGTTCCAGTTACGGCTCATAAAACAGCAATTACTCACCGCACAGGGCGCCTGCGCCCCGTCAACACAATCATTCACCGCAATCGGCCCTTCCATTGCCTCGACAATCTGCACCAGCGATGTCGCTGCCGCTGGCTGTGCCAGACGATAGCCACCATGCACACCGCGCTGTGTCTCCAGCAGATCAGCGGCCATCAATGTTTTTGCGACTTTGGCAACCGTTGGCTGGTTCAGGCCGGTCAGTTCGGCGAGTTGCGCGGTGGCCAGTATCTCGCCCTGCCGATGCGCCAACGCCCCCAAAACCACAATGGCGTAATCTGTCATTCTGTTCAGTTTAAACATAGCCCTGCGATGCTGCGTTCCCGATCCTGTAACGGCCCCAAAAATGTGCCGGAGCCAGCTATTTGCGAATGATTATCAAAATCAAGACCAATTTAGTCCTGTTTGAAAATAGATAACGGTGGCACCGCCGCAATTCAAGGGAGCAGCATCGTTTTTTATGGGTTTATTGAGGGTATTTTTGTCGCAGTGACGG
>ERZ802830.2004-NODE-2004-length-18741-cov-11.6745_pt1 | contig 18741 bp, 17 predicted proteins | sample MGYA00345654_ERZ802830 | MGnify/ENA primary metagenome ERZ802830 (study PRJEB30503, sample SAMEA104212375) | marine metagenome | biome: Westerlies Biome; feature: [SRF] surface water layer (ENVO:00010504) within the epipelagic zone...; material: water...
GAGGTCTATGTTTTTTAAATCTTTTGTATTCCCAGCTATAATCTATAGGGCGTAAATTAATAATGTTTTCGATGTCTTTATTAAGTAATAGTTGGTGCTTACTATCATCATAAATATCATTTTCACATTGTTTTACAGATGCATATAAAAATCCATTCTTATTTGAATTGATAAATATATATAGTACTGGGGCCCCAGTCTTTAATGCGAGAGATTGAACTAGTGTTGTTGTATAAGCATCTCTATTATAAAGTTTTATGTACTTACCAAGTCCTCTTTGTGGAACTTGATCAGCTGCAAAGCAAATAGCGCCTTTTGACTTTAATGCTTGAAATATTTTTCTAACTCCGCCTATTGAAGTTTCATAGCTTTTTGATTCACCATATTCTCTATTTTTTTTAACAAATTTTTCTAGAGCATTAATTTTTATTTTCTTATACAAGCTTACAGTTTTTATTTTTGAGTTTATCCACCCAAGAAGCATGTCAACACTTCTATTATGAATAGCAACTGTTATAAGTCCATTTTGCTCTTCATATGTTTTACATAATAAAAAATTGTTTTCAATTTTAAATAATTGATTGTTTGATTGGTGAGGGCTTCTACCCCACGTATATAAAGTTTCAAAACCAGAAATCAGTGATTCTCGAATACTAAGTTTTGATATCAGCTCAATCTCGGTCTTGCTAAGTTCAGGATATGCTATTTCTAGGTTTACTTTCGTAATCTTATAAGAGCTAAATATCTTATAAATTCTTATGTAAAGATATAGGTCTACTATGCATACATATAGGGTCTTTGGAAATAAAGAAATTATGAAAAATAGTGGTTTCATAAAGAGCTAAATGATGTTCCTTGATATATAATCATAACTATTGAAAATATACAGAAATATATATAATTAGCAATAAATATATAAGTAGACAATTGTCCCATAAATAGGAGATTCCAGTTGGTAGCAGAAAATATGGATAAATTAGTGGCGCTTTGCAAAAGAAGGGGCTTTATCTATCAATCAGCAGATATTTATGGAGGTTTACAAGGTGTTTATGATTTTGGTCCACTTGGTGTAGAGCTTAAAAATAATCTTAAAAAGTCATGGTGGGAATCAATGGTATACGATAATGACGATATCGAAGGTCTTGACTCTTCTATTCTTACAAACCCTCTAGTTCTTAGATACTCTGGTCATGAAGATACATTTAGCGATCCTATGGTTGATTGTAAATCATGTAATATGAGGTTTAGGGTTGACCAAGTGCCTGAGAGTTGTAAAAAAGAAGACTTAACAGAGCCAAGGCAGTTTAATCTTATGTTTAAGACTAATGTAGGTCCTGTAGATGATGGTGAGTCATATGCTTACTTAAGGCCTGAAACGGCTCAACAAATATTCACTAATTTTAAAAACGTTGTTGATTCTACATCTAGATCCTTGCCTTTTGGTATTGCTCAAATTGGTAAGGCTTTTAGGAATGAAATAACGCCAAGAAACTTCATTTTTAGAGTTCGTGAATTTGAGCAAATGGAGTTAGAGTATTTTGTAGAGCCTGGTAAAGATGAATCATGCCATGATGCATGGGTACAAAAAAGATTAAATTGGTGGGAAGAGCAAGGTGTACCCATAGAAAATATAGAGCTTTATGATGTACCCAAGAAAGAATTAGCTCATTACTCCAAAAAAACTGTTGATATTATGTATAAATTTCCTCATGGGGTCGAAGAGCTTGAGGGTATAGCAAACAGAACAGATTTTGACCTTGGGTCCCATTCGAAAAAACAACAAGATTTAAATATAAAGGCAAATGTATTAAAAAATAAGAATTCAAATAGTAAACTTGCTATCCAAGATGATAAGGGTGATTGGTTGGTGCCTTTTGTAATAGAGCCTTCAGCAGGTGTTGAAAGAGGTTTTTTAGCAATTCTTAATGAGGCCTATAATGTTGAAGAGTTAAGTGATGGAAAAACTAGAGTTGTTCTAAAGTTGATGCCCCATCTTGCACCAGTAAAGGTTGCCGTAATTCCACTTAAAAAAAATAATAATGATATTGTACAGCTTGCTAAAAAAGTAAAAGATGAGCTTCAAAAACTTGGTTTAGGCAGGATTATCTTTGAAAATACAGGCAACATAGGAAAAAGCTATAGAAAACATGATGAAATTGGTACTCCAATTTGCATAACAATTGATTTTGATAGCCTAGAGGATGAATCAATAACTGTTAGGGATAGGGACTCGATGGATCAGTCAAGAATGAGCATTAAAGACATTTCTAGCTTTGTAATAGATAAATTCAAATCATAAAGTTGCAGACGCTAAGAAGCTTTATTTTCAATGTTGTTTTATATTCAACACTAATTCCAATCTCAATATTAATAATTGTCCTTTTCCCCTTTTTAAAAACAGTAACTTTACAAAAAATCGCCTCTAAATGGGTATATTTTATACTATTTTCATTAAAACAAATCTGTGGGGTTTCTTGGTCAATCCAGGGTATTGAGAATATACCAAATGAACCATGTATCTTGGTTTCAAATCATCAAGGGGCGTGGGAGTCTTTTTTTATACAAACACTATATTTCCCATCCTCTAGTATTGTAAAAAGGGAGTTATTGTTTATTCCCTTCTTTGGATGGGCCTTGGCATGTCTTAAACCCATTCATCTGACAAGATCCAAAAAGATTATAAGTTTGAAAAAAGTAGTTAGAGATGGATCAGAAAAACTTAAAAATGGTATCTCTTTAATAATCTTTCCAGAAGGGACTCGCGCCCGTCCTCACAAGGGTCTTAAAACCTTTTCAAACAGTTGTGGGCTTCTTTCTGTCAAAAATACTGTACCAATTATACCAATATGCCATAACTCAGGTTTATATTGGAAAAATAGACGATTTAACAAGCAAAGTGGAGAGGTTCAGGTAAGAATTGGTGCTCCTTTATATGGAGATAATGCTAAAGAACTAACAAATAAAGCTTATAATTGGATTAAATTAAACTTTGTAGAGATTAACTAAATATCTAGCTCTTTAACTGATAGGGCATTAGCATCTATAAACTCTCTTCTTGGCTCTACATCATCCCCCATTAAAATTTCAAAAGATTCGTTCGCATCCTGAACATCTGCGATGTCTACCCTCATCATTCTTCTATTAATGGGGTCCATTGTTGTGGTCCATAATTGTTCTGGATTCATTTCTCCTAAACCCTTATATCTTTGCACTTCTAAGCCTCTAGTGCCGTTTTTTGATAGTGTTTTTATTGCGTCATCTTTTTGCTTCTCATCAGACGCATATATAAATTCTTTGCCCTTAGTTATTTTATATAAAGGTGGCAATGCGATATAAATATGGCCTTTATCTACTATCTCGTACATTTGTCTGTAAAAAAAAGTGAGTAATAAAGTTCTTATGTGTGATCCGTCAACGTCAGCATCTGTCATTATAATAATTCTATGGTACCTAAGATTGTTTATATCAAAGTCTTCTTCTCCAATACCACACCCTAGTGCTTTAATTAAGGTGCCAACCTCTGCAGAACCTAAAACCTTATCTATTCTAGCTTTTTCAACATTTATTATCTTTCCTTTTAAAGGAAGTATGGCTTGATTTTTTCTGTTTCTGCCTTGTTTAGCAGAGCCACCTGCAGAGTCTCCCTCAACAATGTATATTTCAGATAAAGTCGGATCTTTTTCCTGACAATCAGCTAGCTTTCCTGGTAGCCCTGCGATTTCTAGAACCCCTTTCCTTCTAGTCATTTCTCTTGCTTTCCTAGCGGCCTCTCTTGCAAGCGCTGCTTCTGATACCTTTGCTACAATACTCATGGAATCTTTTGGGTTTTCTAAAAGAAAATCGTTAAAGTACTTATTAAATACAGTGCTCACAACACTTTCTACTTCAGAAGAAACCAGTTTCTCTTTTGTTTGTGAGGAGAACTTAGGGTCAGGTACTTTAACAGAGATAATTGCAATTAATCCTTCTCTGACATCCTCACCAAGAAGATCTGTAGGTGTTTTTTTTGCATTCTCTTTCTTAATAAATGCCTTCAAAACTCTTGTTAAACTTCCTCTAAAGCCAGCCAAGTGGGTTCCTCCATCTTTTTGAGGAATGTTGTTTGTATAACAAAGTACATTTTCAGAATAAGAATCAGTCCACTGCATTGCAATTTCTACACCGACATCATTTTCTGTTGCAGAGCACTCGAAAATCTCTGAAACAGCTTGTTTTCTTGCCTTTAAATGGGTCACATAGCTTGAGAGGCCGCCATTATTCTTAAATTTACGAGATTTTCCTGTTCTTTTGTCTTCAACGTTTATTGAAACTCCAGCATTAAGGAAAGAAAGCTCTTGAATTCTTTTATAAATTTTTTCTGTCTCAAAATCAATAGATGTAAAAATTTTGTCAGATGGGTAGAAAGTTATTTTTGTTCCTGTCTTGTCTGATTTTTTTACTTTCTTAAGTTTAGCTTTTGGTTTTCCTTCAACATATTCTTGGAAATATTCTCCTCCATCTCTATGAACTTCTAATAATAATTTTTTTGATAGGGCATTTACGACAGAAACTCCAACGCCATGCAGACCGCCAGAAACTTTATAACTGTTGTCATCAAATTTACCCCCTGAGTGTAGAGTTGTTAAAATTAATTCAGCTGCAGACACTCCTTCTTTTTTGTGAACATCAACAGGTATACCTCTTCCATTATCTTGAACAGTTACAGATCCATCTTTGTTAATTATTACCTGTATATCAGAACAATGGCCGGCCATTGCTTCGTCAATACAATTATCTAAAACCTCAAAGACCATATGATGCAATCCTGATCCATCGTCAGTATCACCTATGTACATGCCTGGTCTTTTTTTGACAGCTTCTAAACCTTTTAAGACTTGGATGTTGGATGAATCGTATTTGGCTTCCTTAGATTTTTTTGCCATTTGTTATCCTAATTGTTCCACGTGGAACTTTTTAAACTCATTAAATTCATTGGTTATTTTACTACTAAAACAATCTTCTATACAGGAAAAGATAACTTGATTTTTGTTATGTTTTAAGAGTTTTATGAATAACTGAAAAACTCTCTCGTCAAGTTCTGATTTTATGTCATCAATAATTAATGTAGCTTCTATCTCATAGTGTTTTTTTAATACCTCATGCTGCGCACAAGACCAAAGGATTGAAAAAAATTTTTGTTCTCCTCTTGATAGCACCTGCCTTGCATCTAAATTATTGATAAGAAAATTTATGTCAGATTTGTGAGGGCCTTCTGTTGTTGTTTTTCTTTTTAAATCTTTATCCTTGTTGACTTCGAGCGCTTCAAAAAAAGAATCTTTTGTAGACCAGCCTTGGAAAAATTCTATAGATATTAAGTTAAAGAAATCAAAAACAGCATTTGGCTCTAGAAGTTTTAACAAAGAACTAAATTCTGATTTAGTTTTTTCAAAAAAAGTTTTTCTAAAATCATTAAGCACATTTCCATCCTCAGCTAGTTTCTTATTCCAAGCATAAATATCTGATATGCGGTTATTTTTTAACATAGCATTTCTCTGTTTTAGAGTTCTATAATATGAAAACCAAGTCGAAGAGAATTGTTCTTCTGCTATAAATATTGATCTATCAAGCAGCTTCCTTCTAAAGTCCGGAGGCGCGCTTGCAAATGAAAAAGTATTATTATGAATGGGGGTGCATGGAAATTGTTTTATAAGTTTGCTAGTAACAATCTTTTTATTATTGAGCATAATCAAAATAGGTTTATCGATACGTTTTTCTATTTCAACTATATAACCATTTTTGTTATCAAAGCCCTTTAAATAAAATTTTTCTTTATCGTACTTGATTAGTGATTGAAGATTAGTGCTTTTAAATGACTTTCCACTTGAGAAAATAAACACAGCTTCAAGCAAGCTGGTTTTGCCAGACCCGTTTGCACCATAGAAAAAATTTACACCAGGAGAGAGAGAAATATTAACGTCGTCAAAGCATCTTAAATGCTTGATAGAAATATTTGTTAGAGGCACTTTAAATTAAAAGAGGCATGACCACATATTTAAGATCTTCAGAGTTTGGATCAGTTATTAAACAACTTTTGTCTGAGCCAAAAAAATTGATTTCAATATTCTCAGAATCTAACGTAGATAAAATTTCTTGAAGGTAGTTTACGTTAAAAGCTATATCAATTTGTTCACCATTATATTCACATGAAATATTTTCTTCGCCTTGTTCTTTTTCTGGATTATTTGCGGATACGTTCATTGAGTTTTCATTTGTTAATATTCTTACGCCTTTATATTTTTCACTTGATAGCACACTTACCCTGCTTAAACATTCTGAAAAGGTTTTTCTATTAATTGTTAATTGCGAACTATCTCCTGATGGGATTACTTGTTCATAGTCTGGGAATTTACCCTCGATGAGTTTACTTATAAAAGTTGTTCCAGAAATTTTTGCAGCTATTGAGGTTTGTCCTAATTCAATTATTACATTTTCAGATTCTTCTCCAACCAGTTTGCCAATTTCATTTATTGATTTTCTTGGAACGATTCCACTCATGCCCTCTTGAGTTGCTTCGTTTAATGAAGAACTTGCCAGTGCAAGTCTGTGAGCATCAGTCGCCACACTTGTTATTGATTTGTCGTCAATTAAAAGATAAAGCCCATTTAAATAATGCCTCCAATCTTGATTTCCCATGGCAAATGATGTTTTTGAGATTAAGGTTTTTAAGTTTTGAGACGAAATATTAATCTGTGACTGAATTTCTTCTTGTTCAAATACTGGGAAATCGTCACTTGGGAGCGTTGAAATGCTATATTTGCCAGATCCCGACTCTATTTTTAAGTTATCTCCATCAAGAAATAGATGAATTTCTGCTAAGTCTGGAAGCAATCTGCAAAGATCGCTCAGTTTTCGAGCTGGGGTTGTTGTTTTACCCCCACTTTTGTAGTTTGATATAGTAGAAGTTGTTGATATTTCACTTTCAAGATCAGTTGCTGTGAGTTTTAAAGATGACTCATCTACTTCGAGTAGAACATTTGAAAGAATTGGTAGTGTTTGTCTTTTTTCAACAACTCCAAGCGTGTAGTTAAGAGATTTAACAACCTCTTCTTTTGTAATATAAAAGTCCATTAATTTGTCAGGGCTCTATTTAGGTTTCTGTAATCTTCTTCATGAGAGGGGCTTTCCTTTCTAAGCTCAAGTATTTTCTTACATGCATGTAAAACAGTGGTGTGATCTCTCCCATTAAAAGCTTCACCAATTTCAGGAAGGCTGTGATTGGTTAGTTCTTTTGTGAGGGCCATTGCCATTTGTCTTGGCCTTGTGATTGATCTGCTTCTTCTTTTAGATAGAAGGTCAGAAAGCTTGATATTATAGTATTCTGCAGTAGTTTTTTGGATATTTTCTATGCTTACCATTTTTGCTGAAATAACAAATAGATCTTTAAGAGCATCTTTAACTAATGCCAAATCTATGTCTTGATTTGTAAATCTTGCATTTGCTACAACTCTTTTAAGGGCTCCCTCCAACTCTCTTATGTTTGACCTGATTCTTTGCGCAATATATATTGCGCAGTCATTTGGCATGCTAATGCCCATTGATGAAGCTTTATTTAAAAGAACAGCAGCTCTAGTTTCGAGCTCAGGAGGGTCTATCACAACAGGAAGACCCCAGCCAAGTCTAGATTTGAGCCTCTCTTCTAAACCATCAATTTCTTTAGGGTATTTATCACAGGTGAGAATCATCTGGTTATTTCGATCTAATAAAGCATTAAAGGTATGAAAAAACTCTTCTTGAGATTGTTCTTTACCTGCAAAAAACTGGATATCATCTATAAGTAAAGCATCGGCATTTCTGTAGAATGATTTAAATTCATTCATCGCACCCAATTGAAGTGCTTTTACCATATCGGAAACAAATTTCTCAGAATGAACATATACTATTCTTTTATTTGGTTCGTTTTTTAGAATTTCATTACCAACAGCATGCATAAGATGGGTTTTTCCTAAACCAACCCCGCCATAGATAAACAAAGGGTTATAGTCACCCTTTGGATTAGCTGCAACTTGTTTTGCAGCTGCTGCTGCTAGGTGATTAGACTTGCCTTCGACAAAAGTTTTAAAAGTATAGTTTTCAACTAATTTTGCGCCGGATGATTGAGATTTTTGATATTTATCAACAAATGTTTCTTTTGTATGCGTTTTAAAAACCAAGTTAATATTGTTTTTACTTTGTGCTTGAACTAAATTTTTGATTTCTTTTGCAAAATTCTTTTCTATGTAGTTTAAAATAAAGTCATTTGGAGCAACCAACTCTAAGATGTCTTTATCGATTTTTGCTTTTAGAGGCCTAATCCAGGTGTTATAGTCTTCTTGAGACATTTTGTTTTCAAGCTTTTCTGAGCATTTATTCCAAAGATCCAATTAGTTCCTCCTATTAGATAAGTTAGTCTATTAAAAAATCCACAAGATATCTACAGAATAAAGATAAGAATTTTCTGTGGATAAACTGTATATAAAAAAATAACTTAATTTATTATCTTTTTTCTGGTATTAAAAAGATATTGGGCTATAATTCTCAGACTTTTTTACTACACTTATTATGAAAAGAACATTCCAACCAAGCAATTTAAAGCGCAAGAGAACACATGGTTTTCGTGCAAGAATGTCAACCAAGGCTGGAAGAGCTGTTTTGGCTAACAGAAGAAAAAAAGGAAGAAAGGTTCTTAGCGCTTAACTTGTCTCATTCCAGACAACAATACAACTCATTAAATCTAATACATACGTGTAAATACTTTAGATTGTTTTTCAAAGAATCAAAGAAAATTGGTTTAGAAATTTCTATATCAAAGAAAAATTTTAAACATGCTGTAGATAGAAATAAAATTAAAAGGCGAATTAAAGAAATTTTTAGAGAGAAATCATTGTTGGATTCTGTTGACGGTGTTATTGTTTTTTCTGTATTTAGGCCTTTTGGAGAGTTATCATACTCAGACGCTTTGAAGAAAGTTGATGATGTTGTTTGTTTATATATTGATGGTAAAAAACTTTAAAAATGAATATTAGAAATATCTATTTTGTTCTAATTATTGCTCTATCGTTGGGGTTGTTGTTTCAATGGTCGTCTGAAAAAAGAAATCAGTCGGTTGAAGACCATTTGATAGATGCGTCTTCTCCAAGTTTTGAAATTGGAGAAGATTATGTCGCTATAGAAAGTAAAGAGTTGTATGTTGTTGTAGCAGTTGAAACAGGGGCGATTGTAGAAACCAGGTTGAAAGACTATAGGGTTGAGAACGTAGATGAGTCTTTGGGTTTCAGGGTTTTTGGAGAATCAAAGGAGTCTGCTTTTAGTTATTACTTTAAAAGTGGTTTTACCGGACTAAGTCCAAGTTATCAAATTGCAGAACTTGGCACAAATTATCTTGAGCTTGTTGATCCTTTGCTTGGGGTTTCTAAAAGAGTGTCTTTTATGGATGCTGCTTATGAAATCTCTATTTATGATTCCTCTGTAAATGGTGAGGAGGGCAAGTCTTTTGCCGGACTTTATAGAACTGCTGGTGGGGCGCTTGATTTGAAGCGAGACGCTTTAAGTGGTGGAATGATGAATAATAGCTCATACGAGGGTGTTGCTATCAGCTCTGATGGTGACCCGTATTCTACTTCTCGTTTAAGAAATGTTGAGGAGTCTGTTGAGGTTCTTTCAAGATCTGGTTGGGTTGCTTTTATCCAAAAGTATTTTTTTGCAGCCATATTGGGTTCTGATGATTATATTTATAATTATTATGTTCTACCTAAAGAATCTGGGCTTTTTAGGATGGGTTATACGGTTGAGGGTTCTTCTGGCAGCAGTGTTACATATGACCACGAGCACAGGCTTTTTGTTGGTCCAAAGATAAGAAAAGATCTTATGGGTCGAGCAGATAACCTGGAGCTTTCAATTGATATGGGGTGGTTTTGGTTTCTTTCTCAGCCAATGGTTTGGTTTATGGATGTCTTAAATGGTTATATTAACAACTGGGGTTTGACTATTATTATTTTTACAGTTTTGATAAAACTTCTTTTTTGGCCGGTAACTGCAAAAAGTTTCAGGTCTATGGCCAACTTAAGAAAGATTACGCCTGAGTTAAATGAAATAAAAGAAAGATATAAAGATGACAGGCAAAAACAAGGTACTGAAACAATGAAGTTGATGAAAAAAAATGGAGCTAATCCTCTTGGCGGTTGTCTGCCTTTGCTTATACAAATGCCTTTTTTTATTGGTTTCTTTTTTGCGTTAAGAGAAATGGTAGAGCTCAGGCACAGTGAGCTTGTTTTGTGGTCAGACCTTTCCGCGCCAGATCCTTATTTTATTATGCCGGCCTTGTTTGCTTTGTTGATGTTTTTAACACAGCGGCTTAACCCCCAGCCTGCTGGTATGGACCCAACACAGGCTCAAGTAATGAAGTATATGCCTTTAATGTTTTCTGTTATGTTTATTTTCTTTCCTGCTGCTTTGTGTCTCTATACTGTTGTAAATACCGGGGTTCAGCTTGCTCAACAAAGCTATTTATATAAACAGCAGGGGGCATTGGGCTCTAACTAGACATGTCTGTTGTTTTTGCTTTAGCAACCCCGCCTGCTAAGTCAGCTATATGTGTTTTTAGGGTTTCTGGTGATGGTTGTCATTCAGCTTTAAGTAAAGTGTTTTCTGGAGATGTCTTTCCTCCAAATGGTTTTTCTGTTGAGACCTTGCGCCACAAGAACAGGGTTATTGATAGGGTTGGTCTTGTTGTTTTTGGTGCGCCAAAAAGCTATACCGGAGAAGACTCGTTCGAAATATATGCTCATGGCAGTCTTGCGGTTATGTCCAATATAGTGGATGTTTTTAAAGGGCTTGGTTTTGAAGAAGCCCCTGGTGGTGAGTTTACAAAAAGAGCTTTCTTAAACGACAAAATTACTCTTGTTGAGGCTGAGGCGGTTTCTGATCTTATTGACAGCACAGATGATAGGGGTGTTGTATTATCCAATAAAACCCTTTTTGGTGAGCTGTCATCAAAGGTTGTGTCATTTGGTGATGAGATTGATTCTCTTCGGGTTGGTGTTGAGGCAGAAATAGATTTTTCCGACGAGGATAATGATTATTTTGACTCCTCTTTGATGTTAGAGCTGAGTTCTTTAATAGAGCGGTTTGGTTTATTTGTTGGGGCTTGTATTAGTAAAAGGGTTGGTGATGAAAAAAATAATATTGTTTTGGTTGGTCCTGTGAATTCTGGAAAGTCTTCTGTGTTTAATAGGTTGCTTGGTTTTGAGAGGGCTATTGTTTCAAGCCTGCCAGGTACAACAAGAGATATGATTGGATCTGAGCTTTTTTATAAGTCAAACTCATTTTCTATCTTTGATACGGCTGGGGTTAGAGAAACTTCTGACGTTGTTGAAAAACAAGGGATTGATATTTCTATGTCTGAGGTTAAAAATGCTGATCTTGTTTTGGGTGTGTTTGAAAAAAACATTCCTGATGAAATTGATTATTTTAAAAACATGTGTGATGAAAAAAGTTTTGTATCTGTGTTAAATAAGTCTGATTTAAACAAGAAAGAAGGTAGTTTTGATTGTTTTGTTTCTGCAAAGACCGGCGAAGGTTTTAGTGAGCTGAAGTCTATTATTGAAAATAGATTTAATTCTGGTGTTAAAGATGATGGGTATGATTTTTTAATTAAAGAAAGACATGAAAAATTATTTTATTCTGTTTTGGAGGACCTTGAAAAAGCTAAAGCAAACCTTTCTAAAAAAGAAAGCCTTGAGCTTGTTGCTGAGGATCTTAAAAATGCGAGGTCTTTTTTGGATGAGGTTGTTGGGAAAAAGTTTTCCGACTCCTTGCTTGGGGATATCTTTAGTTCTTTCTGTATAGGAAAGTAAATAAGTTGTTATTAAGTTGTGTCTTTGATTTGAGTGTTAGTTTTGTTTACAGGTTTATAGTTGTTGTTTTCTATGCTTATGAACAGATCTAAACATAAGTTATAAAACGTGTTTTTTGTTATTTTTATTAGGCTTCAGCCCTTTATACACAATAAACCCTTTTCCTAATAGTAATAACAAAAAGTATATAATATAGATATTATTGTTTAATTAATTATGTATAAATTTGATGTTGTTGTTGTCGGCGGGGGCCATGCTGGAGTTGAAGCGGCCCATGCTGTTTATAGGCTAGGGCTTAGCTGCGCTTTAGTAACTTTGAATAAAAAAAGCATCGGGCAGATGTCATGCAACCCAGCTATTGGAGGCCTAGGCAAGTCACATATAGTGAGGGAGATCGGAGCAATGGGCGGAATAATGCCAATCGCTACCGACATGTCTGGAATCCAATATAGAACCTTAAACACAAGAAAAGGTGATGCAGTTCAAGCACTTAGGGTTCAGTGTGACAGAGATCTTTATAAAAAAGCTATTCAAAAAATTATCAAAGAAACAGATATAAAAATCTTTAATGAAGAGGTTGTTGATTTAATAGTTGATAAAAATCAAGTTCACGGAGTTGTTACAAGCAAACAGCAACTTAAAGCAAAAAAAACGATCCTGACAACAGGAACTTTCTTAAATGGAAAGATGTATACCGGTAACGAAATTAATGAGGGCGGAAGGCTGGGCGACACCTCAGCAATACCACTATCAAAACGGCTTTATGATTTGAAACTTCCAATGGGCAGGTTAAAAACAGGAACTCCTGCCAGAATAAAACTATCAAGCATAGATCTTTCGCAAATGGAAATACAGCCTGGTGAAAAACCAACGCCCTGGATGTCGCTTTATAACAGACCAAAAAAACACCAAAGACAAATACCCTGTTATATAACCAGAACAAACAAAAAAACCCATAAAATTATAGAAGAAAACATCCATCTTTCGGCCATGTTTTCTGGAAACATCACCGGAATAGGGCCAAGGTACTGCCCATCTATTGAGGATAAAGTAAGCAGATTTAGAGACAAAGATAGCCACCAAATATTTATTGAACCAGAGGGGATTAATAAAGACCTTGTTTACCCAAACGGAATTTCTACAAGCCTACCAAAAGAAGCACAAGAAGAGTTTATATATTCTATAAAAGGCCTTAAGAATTCAGTTATTGAAGAATATGGATACGCAGTCGAGTATGATTTTATTGACCCAAGAAGCTTAAATATAAACCTAGAAAACAAAAAACTTAAAAATTTTTATCAGGCAGGCCAAATTAACGGAACAACAGGGTACGAAGAAGCGGCGGCTCAAGGCCTCATTGCAGGCATCAATGCAGCCGCCAAGATACTCAACCAAAAGGAATTTGTACTAAAAAGAAGCGAGGCATATATAGGAGTTCTTGTGGACGATCTCACAACACATGGAATTACTGAGCCATATAGAATGTTCACAAGCAGGGCAGAGCACAGGCTCATGTTATCTCAAAACAATGCGGAACAGAGACTTCTAAAAAAAGCTTTTAAGAGGGGCTTGGTATCAGAACAAAGATATAATGAATTTATTAAAAACGAACAAAAATATAAAAACTTTCTAACTGAGACACTAAGCAAAAAGAAAATAAATAGTTTTATAAACAACAAAAACATCAACATAAAACTTGATGAGAAAAAGAGTGTTTTGGACTTACTAAGAAGAACTGATGCAAACAAGGAGAAGGTTTTTAAAACCAACCCCTCCAACAAGCACCTCTATCAAAGAGCAATAACAGAACACAAATATCAGGGCTATATAAAAAAACAATTAAGAGAAATAAAAAAAACAGAAAAACAAGAAAACAAAAAAATACCAAACAACATTGACTACAACACAATTGCAGGACTATCAAACGAAGTTAAAGAAAAGCTCAAAAAAACACAACCAACCACAATAGGCTCAGCATCCAGAATGGAAGGAGTCACACCAGCAGCAATCAACCTAATACTAATTCAAATAAAAAAAAGAGAAGCCTTTAAACAAAATGCATGATGCTGCATATCAAAAGACTTTTAATAGGCCACAACAAGAGAAAATAGAAAAATACATAGAGCTAGCTATAGAGTTCAACAAAACACACAATATTTTTGTTAGAAGAGATAAGGAAGAAATTTTAGATAAAGATATATTTGACTGCTCACCCCTAATAAAAATTATAGAGCCAAATAAAAGCATTGTTGATCTAGGTTCGGGGGGCGGCCTTCCAGGAGTCCTTCTATCAATAACAAATCCCAAAAACCAAATAACTCTAATCGAAAGCAGTCATAAAAAATGTTATTTTTTGAAGTCGTTAATACACGACCTTGAATTAACAAACACAAAAGTTATCAACACAACCCTTACAGAAAAAAACGACATCGGTGTATTTGACGTAATCACAGCCAGAGCTTTTGCGCCCATAGAGAAAATAATAAGACTTACCAAAAACAACACACACAAACAAAGCATATATTATTTACTTAAAGGAAAAGACAAAAAAACTATAGATGAGCTAAAAGTAATAAACCAAAAAAAATATAATTATGAAATAATCAAACTAGATAATAAATATTTTGATAGGAGCCTAGTTGTAATAAAAGAAAATGAATAAAATTATTACAATCGCCAACCAGAAAGGCGGCGTTGGGAAAACAACTACAGCAGTTAATCTCGCCGCAAGCTTAGCCGCAACAAAAAGAAAGGTTCTACTCATTGACCTTGATCCACAAGGAAACGCCTCTACAGCAGCGGGGATCTCAAACAAAAACCCCCTCACCCTATACGACCACTACTTTAACAATAATGAAATAAATGAATGCATATACCAAACCAGTGACCTATATTCTGTTATTCCAGGCGGTGAAGAATTAATAGCTCTTGAGGTTGCAATAAGAAATGACAACAAACAAGGCTTTTTACAAGAAAGTCTAAAAAGCCTGAGTGGTGTATATGACTACACATTAATTGACACACCCCCAACTCTTAACCAATTAACAATAGAAGGGCTTGTTTGTGCATCTGGGACACTAATTCCACTTCAATGTGAATACTATTCCCTAGAAGGCGTAACGGGGCTAATGAACACCATTAAAATACTTTCAGAAAAAAATCTTGCATCAAACAGGGTTCTGGGAATTATAAGGACTATGGTTGACATGAGAAACAACCTAGCAAAAGAAGTATCCGGTGAGCTTGAAAAGCACTTTTCTAACCTTGTATTTAATACCCTTATACCCAGAAATGTTAAATTAGCCGAGGCTCCAAGCCATGGCGTTTCTGGTATAAAATATATGCCAAACTCTTATGGAGCCAAAGCATACCTAGCATTGGCAGGCGAACTTATAAGGAGGGTTGAAAATGGCTGACGACAAAAAAACATTAAACAAAGGTCTTGATGCTTTACTTGGACAATCGAATCAAGCCCAAAGGTCGGTTAAAGAAATAGGGATTGAAAAGATAAAGGCTGGCAGATTTCAACCCAGGGCTACTTTCAACAAAGAAAAGCTTGAGGAGTTAACAAACTCAATAAAAAATCAAGGAGTCCTTTCTCCGATACTTGTAAGAGAGCTTGGCCTAAATGATTACGAGATAATAGCTGGAGAAAGGAGATTGAGAGCTTCAAAAATGGCCGGTCTTAAAACCATCCCCTGTCTCATTGATCAAAAACAAGATCAAGATGTACTTATTTCAGCTCTAATTGAAAACTTACAAAGAGAAGACCTAAATCCCGTCGAAGAAGCCAGGGGCCTTGATCGTCTAAAAAGAGAGTTCGGACTAACACAAGACGAAGTTGCCACCTCAACAGGAAAGGCTAGAAGCACTATAGCAAACTCATTAAGGATTTTATCCCTCCCAAATTTAGTCTTAGATATGCTATTAAATGGATCTATTGAAAAAGGACATGCAAAACTGTTAGCATCTATGAGCCCAAAAGATGCAGAGAGTTATGCAAAACAAATTGCAAAAGATGGCTTGTCCGTTAAAGAGCTAAGCTCACACATTTCAAACAAAAGCAGCACCAAAACAAGCAAAGTAAAAATAAAAGATAGCGACCTCTTAAATATTGAAAAAGAAATGTCAGAAAATTTTGGCCATAAAATAGAGATAGAAACAAAGAATAAAAACTCAGGAAAAGTATCAATTACCTACAACACCCTTGATGAACTAGACAACATAATTTCAAAAATGAAAAATAAATAATAAAACCTTGTTTCTAGTTGGATATATTTCTATAATTCTCGCCATTAGAACAATAAATTAACCCCACAAAGTACAGCTTGAGAAAAGACAATCTAAAATTCAAAATTGCTATAGCAATAAACGCGCTAATTTTTGTTTTAGGGGGACTAACAAACCTTTTATTTCTGCCAATAGCCATAGGATATATAGCCTCAATAACATTAGTTTATTACTTGGGAGCAAAAATAAGCGATGCAGCATTAAATGTTGGTTACATTTGGCTCTCGAAATGGACGTTATTCATAATTTTTCTTCTAGTCACAGGCACAAATACTCCTGACACTTTCTTACATGCAATGACCCTGTTTGTAGTATTTAATATCACAGTCAATCCAGCCATTTTTATTCTTAAACAGGAAGCTTCTCAATAATGGCATCAGAATTAACAACAGAATCCTATATCAACCACCATCTTACCAACCTTACGTGTGGCAAGACGCCAAGTGGGTGGACCTGCGATCCATACAAGGTAGAACAAATGGGCTTCTGGGCCTTTCATGTGGACTCCCTTATTTGGTCGGTTTTGTTGGGCGGGATTTTTATAACAGTTTTTAAAATGGCTATGCCAAAAAATCTTGACCCAAGTTCAGCACCCAAGGGAACACAAAATTTTGTTGAAATGTGTATTGAGTTTGTTGAAGACAATGTTCAATCCCTATTTGGATCAGCCAAAAACCCACTTATAGCGCCTTTAGCACTAACTGTTTTTGTATGGATATTATTAATGAACTTAATGGACTTAGTGCCAGTTGATTTTTTACCAGTTTTGGCAGGGCATATAGCCTTCGAATTATTTGGATATAATGAGGCAACAGGGGCTGGTGTGGCATGGATAAAAGGACCAGAGTCTTTATATTTTAAAGTTGTTCCAACCACAGACCCCAATATAACCCTTGGAATGGCCTTTGCAGTGTTTGTCTTGACAATTTATTACAGCATTACTGTTAAAGGCTTAAAAGCATTTATAGCAGAACTTACACTTCACCCCTTTGGAAAGTGGTTAATGCCAGTCAACTTTGTTCTTGAAATGGTTAACTTTATAGCAAAACCTATTTCACTTGGATTAAGACTTTTTGGAAATCTTTACGCAGGTGAGATGATCTTCATCTTGATTGCATTAATGTTATTTTTTAGTAGCATACCAATTGGCATAATGGGTTTTGGTTTACACCTAGTTTGGGCGCTCTTCCACATATTGATTGTGGCATTGCAAGCATTTATTTTTATGGCGTTAACAATTGCATATTTGGCAATGGCGCATGAAACAGAGGAACATTAATCCTCAACTTATAGGAGAAAAAAATGGAATTGAATATATTAGCAGCTGGAATAACCATGGGCCTATCAGCTATTGGAGCTGGGATTGGTGTTGGTATTTTAGGCAGTAAATTTATAGAAGGAATAGCAAGACAGCCAGAATTGGCGCCATTTCTCCAGGGAAGATTCTTTTTAATGATGGGATTAACTGATGCGGTTCCTATGATTGGGGTGGGCCTTGGAATGTACATGTTATTTGCCGCATAAGATAGAAAATAAGATATGAATATAAACGCAACTCTTATTGCTCAAGCAGTCGTAATGATTGTTTTTGTTGCTATATGTTGGAGGTATATTTATCCCCCAATACTTGCAGTCATGCAAGAAAGAGAAAAAAAGATATCTGATGGCCTAGAGGCTGCAAAAAAAGCTGATGATTCTCTAGAAGAAGCAAAGCTTGCTTTTGATAAAGAGTTAGATCAAGCCAAAATTGAGGCAGCAGAAATACTTGAAAAAGCTAATGCAAGAGCTACTAAAATTGTGAGCGATGCGTCAACGAAGGCAGAAGCTGAGGCAGAAAAAATTATGACATCAGCTTCAACAGCAATTGAAAATGAGACCAATAAAGCAAAAGAAGAACTTAGACAGCAAATGTCCGACATCATTATCGATACGACTCAGAAAATTCTTGGAGATGAAATCTCTAAAGAGAAACATCAAGAAATTCTAAAAAAAGCGGCTGAGGAGCTATAGATAAAAATGATTGAACTCACCCCATTAGCTAGACCATATGCAAAGGCTCTATTTTCCTCAGCAAATGAGTCTAACAAATTAGAGGAAATGGCGGCTGAATTAAAAATTATGGCATCTGCGTCTAAAACAGAAGGTGTAATCAACACCATTGAAAATCCTGCTCTTTCTCGACAAGACGTGATAGAAATTCTTGTTAAGCTATTTGAAGAAAGCGTTTCAAGCACATCGATAAAGCTTCTTGAAATTCTGGCAGAGAACAAGCGCTTAAATCTACTCGAATCCATACACTCCATATATCAAACTCTTTTAGAGCAACACAAACAACAAAACTCAATAGAGGTCTTTGTTGCTGCTGAGCCTGGCGAAGGTGCAAAAGAAACCATAGAACATAAACTAAGATCCACTTATGGCCAAGATGCCAACATATATTTTTCAAAAGACCCAAAAATGATGGGCGGCCTATCAATAAAGATAGGAGATGAAACACTAGACCTTTCTATAAGAGGAAAGGTTAATAAACTTGTAAACCAATTAAATTTTTAAGGTGAAAAAATGAGTCAATTAAATCCAT
>ERZ802830.2005-NODE-2005-length-18741-cov-6.59911_pt1 | contig 18741 bp, 13 predicted proteins | sample MGYA00345654_ERZ802830 | MGnify/ENA primary metagenome ERZ802830 (study PRJEB30503, sample SAMEA104212375) | marine metagenome | biome: Westerlies Biome; feature: [SRF] surface water layer (ENVO:00010504) within the epipelagic zone...; material: water...
TGGGTAACGATTGGCCGAGGCGCGGATGATTAGTCGTCGAGCGCTTGCATCAAGCGCTCGATCTCAACTCTACCCATGCGTGTCAAGGTCTCTATATTCCGCTGTGGTATACGCTCGGGGTTCGCGTAGGTTTCCAGTTCGGTAGTCACCATGTCTTCGCGTAAAAAGTGAATCAAGGGATAGGGTGCACGGTTCGTGAAATTACCTAGCGAGTCAGGTGACTCCCCCTCGAACTGGTAGCGGGGGTGGAAGCTGGCAAGCTGTATCACCCCGCTCAGCCCCATCTCCGCAAGTAATGCCTCGGCATCGTCGATAAAGTCGAGATACGCGTCAAACTCGTCTAGGGCGTGCGGCAACACCAACAAGGAGGTGGCAATATCGGACTCTGAGGCTCGACTAATGAGGGCGAGCTCAGTAACGAAGGCCTCGGCAATCGCCTCACGCTGCTCCGCCTCACAGACGACAATACGCAGGGCATCGGAGGTCACCAGCGGGCGAGCAAATGGGCATAAATTCAGGTCAACGACAAAACGAGCGAGCCAGGAGCGAACGCGATACTCCACTACCTCGGACACGGGCCTGTCACTCGCCCGCATCGTCGATGGCCTCTTGCTGCTCGACCCACACGTCTTCCAGCGTCGTGATTTCAGCTTTAACCGCCCCTTCCTCTTTCACAATCTCAGATAGTCGCTGACGCTGTTCGGCTTCATACAGTTCGGGGTCGGCCAGTTCTGCCTGCAACTGAGCGAGTCTTTGCTGCAACACCTCGAGCGCTTTCTCCGTTTTTTTAAGGGCCGTTTGCAGAGGTCGCAACCGAGCGCGTCGCTCTGCATTACTCTGCCGCTGGGCCTTTCCATGGCCCGCAGCACGAGCCCCTTGTGTGACCTCAGGCGCCTCATCAGTCCCCGTGTCTCCAGCCAGGACCCAGTGCTCGTAGGCCGCCAGATCGCCCGCACACTCTGACACAGAGCCATCTCGCACCAACCGCAACGTTTCAACGACATGACGCATGAGATGCCGATCGTGACTCACAAGGACGATGGCCCCCGTGTAGCCTTGCAGCGCCATCGCCAGTGCATGGCGCATGTCCAGATCAAGGTGGTTCGTAGGCTCGTCCAAAATCAGTACGTTGGGGTCTTGCCACACCACCATCGCTAGCGCCAAGCGGGCCTTTTCGCCACCGGAGAAGAGACGAATGGTTTCCCTGGCCTGATCACCCTTAAAGTTAAAGCCACCTAGAAAATCGAGGATCGTTTGCTCTCGTGCCGTGGGGGTCAACCGTTGCAGGTGGAGCAGTGGGCTCGCGTCGAGATCAAGCACCTCAAGTTGTTGCTGATCAAAATAACCGATCCGCAAGTGCGCACCGGCGACACGATCCCCTGTCCTCGGTGTCAACGCACCCGTCAGGCCCTTTAGGAAGGTCGACTTACCCGCACCATTTTTACCGAGCAGGCCTATGCGGTCTCCCGGATGCAAGGAAACGGACACCCCCGTCAGAATCTGGGTGTCGTCGTAACCGAGCGTCAGGTTATCGATGGTCAGCAGGGGGTCGCTGACTTTCCCTGGCTCTGGAAATTGAAATGAAAAGGGAGAGTCCACATGCGCGGGGGCAACGGCCTCCATGCGCTCCAGAGCTTTCAGTCGACTTTGCGCTTGTTTAGCCTTGGTTGCCTTGGCCCTAAACCGGCGCACAAAGTCTTCGATGTGCGCCACCTCGCGTTGCTGTCGGGCGAACTCAGCCTGTTGCTGTGCCATTCGCTCTGCGCGCTGAAGCTCATACGCAGAGTAGCCACCGCGATAGGTCACGAGCTGTTGTTGCTCCAAACTCAACGTGCGCTCACAGACAGCGTCGATAAAATCACGGTCATGAGAAATCATTAGCAGGGTGCCGTCGTATCGACGCAGCCACTCTTGTAGCCACAGCATTGTGTCGAGATCGAGGTGGTTGGTTGGCTCATCGAGCAACAGGACATCGGACGGTGTCATTAACGCACGGGCTAAATTGAGGCGAACCCGCCAGCCTCCTGAAAAGTCGGTGACCGCGCTATGCACTTCCGCGCGCTTAAAGCCCAACCCCAGCAATAACTGCTCCGCGCGCCGCTCAGCCCCGTAACCATCAACACCATCCAGCGCCTGATGCAGAGCGGCTGCGCGCTCGAAGTCTTCATTCTTCTCGGCAACGGCGATGTCTCGAAGCAACCCGAATACGGCGTCATCACCCGCTATGACGAAGTTGATTGCGGTCTCGTGACTCGCCTCTAATTCTTGCGCCATGTGGGCAATGCGCAGACCGGTCATCCCCCTGACATGACCGCTGTCGGCCGATAATTCACCCATTAACATGGCAAAGAAACTGGATTTGCCCGTTCCATTGGCACCGATAAGCGCAAGTTTCTGGCCGGGCTGAAGGGTTACCGAACCCTGTTTTAGCAACAGTTTCGGTCCACGACGCAGAGCAATGTCTTCTAAAATAATCACGCTTATCTGTAATCTCTTGGAGTGCCATCCCCTCGGCTGATGCGGCAGATACTACCCCGGGCAAGGTGTTTTGTTTCAACCGCACGGCGCCACAACGGGAAGCCTAGTAGTGTCTCACATAAGGGTCGCTACCGAGCGATAGTGATACCTCAGAAGCCCTGATTAAGCGGCAGGTGATGGCTATTAGTGGCGCGGGGGGCGAAAACGAGACATGGATGCTGCAGCGACTGCAAATAAGACACAACTAACCACATACAGCCCACATCAATCGGTGGGCTACCCAGCACGCACCGAAGGTTCGCCAGATCGCGGTGATCTGGCATCCCAGCTGCGACGCAAACCATCTGCCATCAAGACGCCTAGTGGCGCTGAGGCCCAAATTGAAAGGAGGAGCGACACAGTCTCCCACTCCCGAAACAGAGGGCCTGTCACCATAAGCAGTACCCTGAATAGCCAGAATGCGCCGTACATGGCACCGACAAACCGGATCATCCAGACGCGGTGCATCGCCCAGTCGCCTCGTCGGGCCATGCGCCAGCCCATGAGAGCGGCACCATAGACGCAAAGTGACATGGAGTAGAACCCCCACTCGGCCAAGGAGCCACCGTAGGACTGAACCGTATCGTGCTCACTGGCGAGATACAGGGCCGCAGCTGTGCCCAGGGTCAGGAAAAACAATGTCGCGCGACCAAGCGAGGCGTGCGCACTCGCTATGCCGGGTTTCCCCGCCCAGAGCAGTTGCGCGTGCATCAGTATGAACACAATGGAGTTGCAGCTGAGGTGCACATAAAGCGCGTTCGTGCGCATGGATGGCGCATCAACAAAGCGGTCATAGAACGCGACACCCCATGTTTGATGAAGCTCATAGGTTGTTCCCCAGAGGGAGCACGCGTTTTGCTGGCAGGTGCCCATAGCAGACGGAACTTCTCCCGCGGAGAGGCCCACATTATCAAAGAAGTCATAGAGGCTAATGAAAAAGGCAATGCCGGCAGGTGCGCCTTCGATAAGGTAACGAACATTCAAAAACAGAAGTAGAACCAGCCCAAAGCCTGCAATCAAAGGCCACTGCTTTGGCTTGAACGCACTGCGGGCAATCAGCACCGCCCAAAGTGCGACTGCTCCGTAGAATCCCATCACGCTCATTGGCATCGTTGACCGCCTCTCTCGACCCGTGAATATTCTGCCCGCTGCTTCAGACTGTTTGTTTGCATTATTGTCTGCAGCGGCTCGTGGTAATACATCAATATAAACCCCAGCCTATGCAATGGCTTTCGCCCATGCACAACAGCTGAAGTGCTAAGACCGACTTGATAATGACCAAGCCAGCCTATACAACAACGTCATGATCTGCACGCCCACTTTTACTTTCATGCATCTCCACAAGACCGGTGGGCAATCGATTAATGATGCTCTGTTGCACTGCATCAAGGACGCGAGGGAGATCGGCTATCACCTGCCTTTGAGACTTTTGCCAGACGAGGCGCAATCGCGACCCATCATTGGTGTTATACGAAACCCATGGGATTGGTATGTCTCCTGGTATGCCTTCAACAACCTCCGAGGTGTTAAGAACCCGCTATTCAGCATCGTGTCGCGTGGTAAGCAGGCAGGCTTCAGCGAAACCATCGAAAATCTCGCTCGATACCCCGAGACCTCGGCCAGCAATGACATTATGAAACGTTCCCACGAGGCTCTGCTCCCTGAACAACTTGAAAACGATGGCGGCGCCGGTCTCACCAAGACATGTGTCAGCGCATTCAACTCAGCCACAGAGGGCTACTACCGCCTGCTCGTCAGACGCATGCTGGGGGATGCAAATGCGAACGTGCATCTGGTCCGTTTTGAGCGGCTGGAACAGGACTTGATAGAAATACTCGAGCGACTGAACGTCATTGAAGCGGGAGCGATTCGGAAACACCTGACCGAACGGCCTCAAAAAAATAGCTCTTCACGAGGACACTACTCACAGTACTACGATGAAGCGTTGACCGCCGTTGTTGAAGAGAAAGAAAAAGATCCCATTGAGCGTTTTGGCTATACCTTCAGACCGCCAAAGGCACCCGGGGCAGCCGTCAGTATCGAGCCAGGGCTTCGCGTCAAAAAAGTCGATGGCCAGCGCGCTGGCTTTTTAAGGTTGGGGGACGTTGCAGATTTAACACCACTGACAACGAAAGTCGCCGCCCTATCCGAGGCCGACTGGGCACAATCAGACAGGCACACGCAGTTTGATATTCACAAAGAAACGCAATCCATTCAGCTACTTGCTGATGACATGTCGCACACCCCGCCCGTGAAGACCGACTTTTACGATCGATTTGCCACAGACGTTGAACCCATTTTGGAGACACTGGCAGCCCGATTTGGGCCAGACGGCGTCTTTGTCCGCGTATTACTAGCGCGGCTTAATGCCAAGTCGGAGATAAAGCCCCACGTTGATAAAGGGTATTCACTAATCAACTGCAACCGAATACACATCCCCATCATCACGAATGACGAGGTCATCTTCTCGGTAGGTGGCGTCTCGCAATCACTCGCCTCAGGTGAAATATGGGAGATCAACAATGCGGACGTACATGCCGTTACCAATGCATCAGAACACGCGAGGGTTCACCTCATTGTTGATTGGACACCACGAGAGACCCTGCTGAAGGAGAAAAAACCCTTCCGGATGGATTTGCCGATGTTTTATCAGTCTGACCTAAGATTGGCTAATTGAGCGTCGCTGCAACGAAGTTTAGTCCTCTAGCTCGTCCAGAATGCCAACCATCGATGGCTTATTGTTCTCAATCTCATCCTGGCTTAAGCCCTGCAGTTCATACGGCAGCACCAGCCACTCATCGACCTCATGAACGTAATAGTCAGGAGAGCGCCCGGTCTTGTTTCTGGCGGGTTTGAAATACGGGGTCGCGACTCGTACGTCAGATGGCATATTCAGTCGCAGCTTTTGCTGAAGCTCGGTAATGACAGCTTCGATGCTATAGCCCGAATTAAAGACATCATCGACCAACAACAAGCGATCATCCGCGTTAAGATTCTCGAGCAAGTACTGCAATCCGTGCACGCGAATACTCGTAGGGTCGTCCACCCTCTTCTGGTATTCGGGCAATCCCGCGTAGGACGTACGAATGGCGATGTGATCGCTTTCAACACCCAGGAACTGCAGACATTCCTGTACGTATATACCCACGGAGGAGCCACCGCGCCAAATGCCGACAATGAACGTGGGGGCAAAACCGCTTTCGTAGACGGATACGGCCATACGGAAGGCATCATTAAGTAGCGTCTCTTCCTCAACAAAGGTTTTTTTGATCATTTGATCCAAGGGCTGATTTCCTGAAAGTTGCTTGCTGATATCATAGGGTTTTAGCGGTTACCAAGATCACACTCATGAGCGCCACCAAAACATACCTGTCCGCTAATCAATTATTGAACGATTCGTTTCAATTGGGTACCCAAATCATTAATAGCGGCTTCAAACCTACCTTTATTGTGGGCATTTGGCGCGGCGGCGCACCCGTGGGCATCGCGGTGCAGGAAATCCTCGCCTACGCTGGCATTCAAACTGACAACATTGCCATCCGAACCTCGTCCTACAAACAGGGTATCGATCAACAGAAAGGTCATGTTGAAGTCTACGGCTTGAGCTATCTGGTGAAACGCCTAACGCACGAAGACAAGCTTTTGATTGTCGATGACGTCTTCGACACCGGCCGCACGATTGATGCAGTCATTGATCGGTTGCACAAACTACTGCGGCAGAACATCCCCCGTGATATTCGCGTTGCCACGCCCTACTACAAACCGAGTCGGCGAAAGGTGGACCTGACGCCTGATTACTACCTCTACGAAAACGAGGACTGGCTGGTGTATCCCTATGAGATACACGGGTTGACCGCCGACGAGCTTAGAGAAAACAAGCCTGCGCTCTTTGAGATCCTCAAGGACCACATCAAAACGTAGCCTTGTGGTCCCGCTATAAGTCGCTTCAGAGCAGCGCAAATTTGATGACGAATAATCCGGCGATCACCAGCGCACCCCAACTCACCTTTCGCTCCTCGGAAGCAAGCAAGCTCAGCGCGACATAGCTGATGAACCCGATGCCGATGCCATCGGCGATCGAGAACGTCAGAGGAATCATAATCATGATCAGCAGGGCTGGGATAAGGACGACCGGGTTGTCCCAGCTTAACCGTCCAAGCCCTGAGCACATGAGCAGCGCCACATAAATCAGCGCGCCCGAAACGGCAAAACTGGGGATCATCATGGCCAGCGGCGCAAAGAAGATGGCCAACAGGAAGAAGACACCAACGGCACAGGCCGTGAGGCCTGTCCGTCCACCCGCAGCAACCCCCGCCGCACTCTCTACATAAGAGGTGACTGGCGAGTTACCGAGCAAAGCACCGAGGACACTCGACGTGCTGTCCGCTTTTAACGCTTTACTGAAGTTTTTGTAATGACCCTCTTCATCGACCAAGCCCGCGTTGGAGGCAACACCCACCAAGGTGCCCGTCGTGTCGAATAAATTCACGATCAAGATTGAAAAGATAACGCTCACTAACGAGACGTTGAGTGCCGCCATGATGTCGATTTGACCCACAAGCGGTGCGATCGAAGGGGGTGCTGAGACAATGCCCTGATACGTCACCTCGCCCAGCAAAATCCCCAAAACCGTTACGGCAAAAATACCCAGAATCAGACCACCCGCCGCCAATCGTGCGGACAGAATGGCAACGAGTAAGAAACTCAGTGCGGCGAGCGCCGTGGGAATTTGACTGAAGTCACCCATGGTGACGAGCGTGGCCGGATGGTCGGCGATGATTCCCCCGTTCTGTAGACCGATGATGCCAATGAATAGGCCAACACCCGCCGTCATACCAATCTTCAAATCGTCCGGAATACTCATGATGATCCACGCACGAATGCGCGTTGTGCTAATGATCACAAAGAGCACACCGGCAATAAATACGGCTCCTAGGGCGGTCTGCCATGGATAACCCATATCGCCAACGATGGTGTAGGCAAAGAGCGCATTCAAGCCCATGCCAGGCGCTAAACCCACTGGCCAATTGGCATAGAGGCCCATGAAAAGACAGCTCAGCGCTGCGGCGAGGCAGGTCGCGACAAAACTCGCGCCCTGATCGATGCCTGCGATCGCCATAATCTGCGGATTGACGACGAGTATGTAGGCCATGGCCGCAAAGGTCGTCGCACCGGCCATAATCTCGCGCCCAACCGACGTACCGTGCTCCTGCAGTTTAAAGAAATCGCTCATGCGCCCTGCCCCAGTCAATAATTGTCGCGGCCCAGTCTGCCGCCGAGTGCGATCGATTGCCACCCGTCAGTAGCTCTTCCCCTAGGGAAAACGAAAAATGGCAGCCCAAGGCTGCCATCTTCTATCAACTCAGTGACGTCTCTACGTTACGGATGACCGTAAAACCACAAGACGTTTCCAGGCTCGCTTCTTAAAAGTCGATACCTGCACGAACCATGATCTGACGTGGCTGAATGAACTGATCACCCGTTGCTCCCACACCAAATACATCGGTAAAGCGCGCGTTGATACCGTCCTCATCCGTGATGTTCTTACCGATCAACTCAACGCGCCACGACGCATCGTCTGGGGTGAGCTTAACCATGACATCGAGAGTCTGGTATGACGCAACACTGTCCGTCGTTGGGTTGTTGAATACCCGGTGTTTGAAGTCACCGCGGTACGTGAAGCTAACACTCGACTTCACTTCACCCCACCCCTCGATTGAACCCGTGTGGCTCAAGGCAATGTTCGCGGTTACCTTCGGTGTCTTCGGCAATACATTGCCACGCACATCAGAAATCTGGGCTGCTCGAGCCACTTCAACTTCTGGGCTGAACAGATTCACGCCTTGCGCTAGCAACGCATTGGTCGCCGCCTCGGACGCGACATTGTCCAGCGCAAGATGGCTCTTGGTAATCTCGGTGCTCAACCAAGCAACACGCGCATCAAACAACACAGACTCGCTCAAGAACGCACCGAGCTCCAGCTCCGCACCGAAAATTTCAGACTCGGGAATGTTACCCACACCGCCCTGGAAGACTTCCGGATCAGTGGCCTGATACTGGAGGTTCTCGTAGTTGTAGAGGAAGGCTGCAGCATTCAATCGAACACGACCGTCATCGAGGTCTGTCTTCAGGCCCACCTCATACGCGTCGATAGTCTCCTGCTCAAAGGTTGGCAGCACGACGATCGGCGAGACCACACTCTCACGACCGAAAGTCAGGTTAGAACCACCGGGCTTGAAGCCACGTGTGTAGGAGGCATACCCGAGGGTAACGTCGTCAAAATCCTTCTCGTAGGCAATACGGCCTGTCACCTCATTACTGTCGATCTCGAGAATGTCGGTGCCGCCTCGACCGTAGAAGTTAGTGACCTCACTGTAGACCTCGTCTCGCGTGTAACGAAGACCGCCGATGAGGCGCGTGGTATCGGTAAGTGCCAGGGTACCCTGACCGTAGACCGACATTGACTCGCGCTCTGGCTTCGAGTTGGAAATAAAACCTGCGTCCGCAGGACCAAAGGTTACGATATCTTCTACCGTGAAGGGATCAAACGTGCCATCAAAGCCGAAGTCGAGGCGTTCTGTAATCGCAATATCCACCTCGGTATCGAGATAGAAAACGCCCGCCACCCAATCCAGCTTCCCAAAGGCAGGTTCCGAAGAAATCAGGTTGAACTCCTGCGTCGTCGTGGTTTGGTCGTTCGTCTCGGGATCAAAGTAGCTCTGCAGTAGGAAGAATGGCGGCAACGTCGTTGGATCGTGGCGGTCATTGTCACGCAGTACTCTGATGTCATCGCTCTGGTAACTGGTAATGGACTTAACCGTAAAGGCGGGGAGATCCCACTCAACGGTTGCGCTGTACATCTCGGAACTCAGCTCATAGGCCGATCGAGAATCTTGTGCCAACCGACGCGCTCCGGGAGTCGGGTCATAAATACCCTTCTGCGCTTGACCATTCACACTCTCGTCAAACAGCTGTGCACCCAGTTTCACGGTGACATTATCACTGGCCTGCCAAAGGAGTTTTACACGAGCAGACAGACTGTCGGCATCATCAAGGTCCTGACTGTTTGAAACGTTCTCCGTAAATCCCTCGCGGTTATTGCGCAGCAACGACACGCGCGCCGCCAGGGTATCGGACAGTGGGATATTCATGCTTGCACGAGCACGCACACCCTTGTACTGACCCAGACTGAGATCAGCCGTACCACTGAACTCCTCAAAGTCAGGATCCATGGTGATGACATTGATCGCACCACCCGTTGAGTTCTGACCGAAGAGAGTACCCTGGGGTCCACGCAAGACTTCGATCTGCTCCAGATCAAGAAAATCTGTCTGTAGGGCGAAGGGTGATGCAATGTAGACACCGTCGAGATGGTACGAGACAGAAGGATTGGCAATCGCGTTCTGGTTCGCTTCGTTACCGATACCACGGATGGTAATAACCGTCTTGAAGCCTTCGTTCTTCGCGACGTTCACACCCGGCGCGATAGCGCTTAGATCAACGAAGGAAGTCAACTGACGCTCCTCCACGTCAGCAGCCGTCAAGGCCGTAACGGCCTGTGACAGGTCCTGCAGACTCTCTGAGCGTTTTTCAGCAGTCACGATGACTTCTTCAAAAACAGGGCCCGACTGCGCGAGCGCACTCGTGGCAAACATGGATGTAAGAATAGATGCACTTAACAGTGCTTTAGGGAACTGGGGCTTCACCGTGAAAGGTCCTTTTCTGAATATTAAAAATGGGGCCGAGTCTCGCTCGGATACATCGTCTTAGAGTTGTACGGGTACAAAGCACATTAGATGCCAAATACACAAAATTGATGACTCACAGATAGCTAGACTGCTTGTGAAAAAAATCTCTCGCTATCGGAGCTGTGTTTGACACAAAAATTGCACCAAATGAGCGCAAAACCAAAGGTAGTGGCACCCAATTTGTGCGATTTGCGCGGCATTATACGGCTAGTGACGTACAATGCTACAACTGTGACACTCGTCAATGAGATGACAAGCGCAGCGGGGCGTTGCTAAGGCGTTACCACGCGTGGGGCGATACGAAGGTTAGTGTGGCAGGTGGTCCGATCTAGCACCCTCGACTTCTCGCCACACTCGCAGAAAGTTGCCTCCCCAAATTTTCCCGATCTGGGACTCGGAGTACCCCCTCTGCAATAAGCCCAAGGTGACATTCAGCGAGTCACTCGCATCGATGTACCCCGGTATACCGCTGCCGTGATTGAAGTCCGTACCGATGCCGACGTGATCAACACCCACCAGGCCAACAATATGATCAATATGGTCCAGCATTGTATCCAGCGAGATCGGGCCCAGTAGCCCTCGGACACCGGTAAGAAACTCGGTTTTTACCGACGCATCACCAATTTCCCAATAAAGCTCAAAGGGGTAGAGGTAGTCCTCATCAATCCCGGCCTTGCGCCGCAGCGTCCGAATACCGGCGTCGATTTCAGGATTTTGCGAATCAAATAGATAGCCCGCAAAGGGCGCCACATGAATAACGCCGCCGCGTTGTGCTAGTTTCCGAATTTCCGCATCACTCAAATTTCGACTCACGTTGGTCAGTGCCCGAGCGTTCGAATGGCTAGCAATAACCGGTTTTCGCGAGAGGCTGATCACTTCAAGCGCTGCCTCGGTCGATAGCTGTGAAATATCGATAACGGCGCCGAGTTCGTTGAACCGTTGGACGGCAGTTCTACCCTTCGCCGACAGTCCCCCGTGCTCTGCCGGTGCCTCACGCGTCCCTGTTTCAGCGTTAAAGAGCGGCCGCGACGAGTCTGCAAACTCGTTATGCCCCATGTGAGTCAGCGCAAACATCCGAACCCCCTGAGCATAAAAGTGATCGATAGCCGCCACATCATCGCCAAAGATCAGTGCGTTCTGCAGGCTCAACACAATTGCCCGCTGACCATCACCTACCGCCGCGACTAATGCATCACTGCTTTTAACCAACTGAATGGGCTGATCCGCATTCTCTGTGAGTGCGACCACTGCAGCGAGCTTCTCATCGGCGATGCGCCGTGCCTCAGCGAACCCTTTTTCGTTTCGAGGCAGCGGACCGACAGCGACGGCCATCGCAACCACATCAAGGCCCCCTTGGTGCATCTTGTCCACAGCGACTTTGGAGAGACCATCGGCGCCCACGTACATCGAGGGCTTGCCCGGGATTTCAATATCGGCATGGGCGTCAAAGGTAAGAACACGCTGATGAATCGCCCGCGCCGCTGCAAGGAGATGTCCCTCTGCCTCGTCCTTCGGCTGACCATCGACGGCAGACGCAGACGCAGCAAAGGCCAGCGTGCATGACCAAGCTAGCGCCCTTAAACAGTCCCTAAGACGCGTTTGGGCAGTTGGCCAGAGATCACTCACCGGCTACTTTTTTGACCGCCAGTAAGTCCTCGTATTCAGGCTTTTCACCTTTAGCCTGCGCCACAAAGGTCTTGCGAATAGCCTCACCGTCAAGCATGGAGGCGTTCCACGTCGCAATGTAGTCAAGACCGTCAGCCGTGCTGTGATCGCGCGCGTAATTCACCATACGCTTAGCGCCCGATACGGCGAGTGGCGCATGTGCTGCGATCTGACGTGCGATGTTCATGACCGCCTCTAACATTTCCTCGGCAGACTCATAGACTTCATTGACCAGACCAATGTCTCGCGCCTTTTCGGCACTCACCCGCTCTGCGGTGTAGGACATTTGTCTTGCCCAACCCTCGGGAATAAGCTTAACCAGTCGTGGATAAGTGCCCACATCGGCGGTCATCCCAATCGCCGTCTCGTGTACCGAGAAAAACGCGTCACGGGTCGCATACCGACAGTCGCAAGCGGTAATGAGGTCCATTGCGCCACCGACCGCCGCGCCTTGTATTGCCACCAAAACGGGCATGCGGGCTTCCTCAAGACAGGTAAACGCATCTTGCAAAGCCATGCAGTGATGGCGGAAGGCCTCAGCGCGAACAAAGCGACTGCCGCTGGCAGGTCCATCGAGACCACCTTCGGTAAAGACCGAAATATCCATACCCGAGGAGAAATGGCGTCCTTCGGCCGACAGGACAATAACTCGCGCCGATGCGTCACGAGACAACTCGTTAATGACATTGGGTAGCTCAGTCCAGAACGATGGAATCATCGAGTTGGCTTTTTCAGGGCGATTAAAACGGATGTGGGCGATGCCCTCTGACAGGGTTAACTCAAAACACTCGTAACTCATGACACGTCTCCTCGTTGTTTTTCCTTTTGTTTTTTTAGTGACGGAACCACGGCATTCTGTCACATGGTGCAAGCGTAGTCGCTTTTCGGGCAGAAAAAAGCCGCCCGAAGGCGGCCTGCTTCTGCATACGAGCTACTTACGCACCGGGCCGACCTAACACCTGCTCGGTCATCACGGCCTCTCCTGTGCAATCTGCCATTTGGTAGTAGTCCATGCGACCACGCCAGCCACCCTTGGCAAACCACTCCTGATGCTGCATGAGACCTGCCATGTCGGGATAAACAACAATATGCGCGAACTCACCCGCAGCATCGGCGCCGCCAATATTCGGATAGAGGGTGAACCAACCGATATTTCCAAGTCCATCGGGATTCTCCTCAATAAATGCCGCGTGCGCTTTGTTCAGGTCATCGTGTGTGACCCCGTCCCGCCGAGTGCACCAGTTCCAGGTGACGATCCGATCATTGTCTGTATTGATCGCCTCAACATCGGCCCACTGGGTAAAGAGCGCCCCCATTTTAATGTGACAGGTACCAACGTCCCCCCACTCTGCGGCAAGCTTCTGACCTGTTTTTGTGGTCATCCACTTATCCCAAGAGGTACCAGCGTTCTCAAAATCAGTGACTAAGAATTCTACAAAATCGGCAGGGTACGGATTGTTGCTGTTGTTGTGCGTCATCATGGGGAACTGACGAAATAGGGCAACTTCCGCATCATTTTTCTTCGCCCACTTTTTATATTTCTCTGTGACCTTGTTGTAATCACTGAGAGACACACCGTCATTCAAATTGCATATCTGCGCTTGAACTGACATGGGCTCTGCCGGGTCCATATCGCCCGCGAACTTCTCGTGATCGTCTGCCAATACGCCCGCACTGGCGAACGTAAGGATTGAACCCAGTACAACCTGACTCATTTTTTTCATTGTTTCGCTCCGGTTTTTTAGGCCTGGAAGCTCTACACCCCTGCGAGGTGAAAACGCAGACGTGGCTTCCAAACTAAAGACTAGGAGCTGATGGGGCAATCATCCTATTTTTTGCCGATGGATCGTCTGCTTCGTCACGATTCAAAGCGTCCAGCCCTAATTGCAGCCAAAGTGCGCCCCAATCTCGCGATGATTGCTTTAAGCGGGGTATGCCCTCTAATCGTCAGCTGAAGAGCGAAGTTAAAATTCTGCAGGCGGCGCTATGACCACATTCCGTCGAGAAAGTACGGATCACAAAGCTCATTAAACGATTGCATATTGATCCATTTCTATTACCATCACGCATTTACTTTAGATTGTATTAAGTAAGGCAGGCGTGATGACTTCAAAACCAAGCGTTGGCAGCTACGCGGCTCTCATATGTATTGCAATGTTGACCGCCTGTGGTGGCGGTGGCACGGGCTACGGGAGCAGCCCTGAACCTATCGCAACGCCGCCGCCAGCACCCTTTGTCATCTCTGGCATTGTGCCTACCTTTCTAGATCAGGGAACCGAAGTCTCCCTCAGTTTGTCCGAGGAGACATTCACCACAACAACCGATGCCCAAGGCAGATATGAACTCACATTGAGTGGAGATGTCGCAGATAGCAGCTTTGCTGTCATGAATGCGCAAGGTCAGGGTAGCCAGAGTTTCATTGAATTTAAGAGTGTCCTCGGACAGGTATCAGCACTGAAGGCACTGGCCGGAAGTGACAATACGCTGACCGTGGACGAGTTCGCTGCTACACATATTTCGGAGATGACCACGGCAGCTGCGGGTCTCGCAATGATCGAGCGAAGCGGTGTCATGGCTGATTCCGGAGACGCGTGGCGAGCAAGTGCCTTAAACATCAATGCAGAGGAGCTGCTCATTGCGTCCTCTGCCATCCGCCTAGCCATCAATAATCCCGATATGCGATTGGGGATGATTCCTGATGGGGAAACCACCATGGGCTTGGCCACTTCCACCGAGGCACTGTACAGCGCTGTGGAGATGATGAACGCCGCCGGAGACACCACGAAAGTCGACGCCAAGATGGAAACCATTCAGAGCGCCGCCGCAATCAAGCTTCAGCGGCCAGAGTCACTCGAGCATATATTCATTTTTGAGCCGGGGTATCGGTCATCTGCTTACCAGTTCTTATCCGACGGCACGGGCAATCGCTTCAACAACAGTCGAAACGAAGTGAGGGAATTTGCCTGGACTGAAGCGGAAAAAACCATCGAGTTTTATTACGACAACTGGGTTGTTGAGTCGAATACCGTGAAGATTGATATCGACGGCGATGGTATAGAGGAGGAAGTGCACGAGGAAGTTGTTCTTACAAAAACTGACTTGGTGTTTGTCTCCGAGCAAGCTGATTACGATGTGGTCAACATCACCGACTACTTCATCAAACGTTACCCAGATAACGCTGATACGCTTCCCGACGAGCCCTTCGATAAGTACGAGGACAAAAACGCCGGCCGCGGTGCCAAAGCGTTCTTTGCCTCAACCGGCGGGTCTTTTAACCAACCGCAAAGCGATATTTCAGAGTGGATTTTACCCATACCGGGCCGATGGTCCGAGGAGTATCCCGATGGTCGTTTCTATCGTCGGGACATTACATTCGATTTCATGATCTTTGATCCGGCCAATGTTGGAGCCGGTGCGGAGATCGGTAGCTTTGACTGGCAGGTCAACTCCGATAGTCATCTGCTGATCACCACAGAGCATGGAACCTCACTGGAGTATCTGCCGCTTGCAAATCGGGTGTGGGGCGTGATCGAACGCGACGATTCGGGTTCCGTGATCGGAATGAATGTAACCTTCGGCGGTGAGCGCGACTACGACGAGGTCAATGCAAACGCCTTTACGCCCGGCGTTTACACCCTCGAATGGAGCTGGTTAGACGACCGTAACTCTCAGTTCTGGATCGACATTAATCAGGATGGAAGCGCGCGCAGTGTTTGGACTACAGACCACAATGGGGATGGGATCGTTACCGTCAGTGAGTCGCAGATCAATACGGGTGACTGGAGTAACCAATTTGAGAACCTGATGATCAATTTCTACCGGAACAACGGGCCGGACAACTACGACCCCTGTGCGTCAGACGAACTTGAGGGATGTGTCATCTACAACCGTCGATTTTGGGATATCTTTGCTGTCGATGGCGATCGCTTTTACGTGGGGCACAACCACAACTTCTTCGATTATCTAGACGACGTCCAAACTCGCTACATCCTCGATGCGAGGTATTGGGTCCGGCTCGATGAGGCTCCTATCGAACTTGTAGAGGACTAAGCCCTTACTGTTGTGGGGCGCTCACAGCGCCCGCATATCCCCTGCATTAACCGAGGGCTTGTACTGAGGCACTGGTGAACCAGTGCCCGTGTGCTCGAACGCCAGCCCCACTGACAGCAGCAACGCATCTGCGTCGCGACCACTCATGAACGAGACGCCCACCGGCACCCCGGCAATGGTACCCATGGGAACCGTGAGGTTGGGGTAGCCACTGATAGCGGCCATAGGTCCCGCACCCGCCCATGCCGGCCAAACATCGCCATTGACGACGTCGGCTCGTGGCGACACCGGACCACTGGGACCCATTAAGACCTGAACCTCATGATCGCGAAGTAACGCGTCGATGCCATCTTCACGGGTCGTCTTACGGATTAGTGCCAATGCTTCTTGATAAGTATCGCTGTCCATTGCGGGCGATTCGAGCGATGACTCAAGGATGTCCTGTCCAAAGATTGCCTGCTCAACCTCGGCGTTCGCGTTATTAAACGCAACCAGATCAGCCAGACTTCGAACGGGAATATCTGCAGGCGATCCACTCAGGTATGCATCGAGGAACACTTTGAATTCTGAACCCAGCACCAGGCGCGAAGCCCTCCAGAACTCAGGAGGTGTATCGTTGCTCTCGATGCGAACAATCGTTGCACCAGCGGCCTCCATTCGGGCAATCGCTGCGTCGAACTGTGCGTTCAGGCGGGGGCTGTCATTACGGGCAAAATCGAGCACACCCACCCTCATTCCCTTCACGACGCTCGCATCCAACGACCCAGCGTAGTCGTTCTGCCAGCCGGTCATCCCGTCGAGCATGAGGGCAGCACCTGCAACCGACTTGGTGATAGGTCCCGCTGTGTCCTGCGTCGCAGCGATGGGAACAATGTGGTCAATGGGCAACAGCCCGTGCGTGGGCTTCAGACCCACCACGCCATTCACCTGAGAGGGACAAATGATCGAGCCATTGGTCTCCGTCCCTACCGTACCGGCGGCAAGACTTGCTGCCGTCGCGGCAGCAGAGCCTGAGCTCGAACCGCAGGCTTGCCGATCGAGCACGTGCGGGTTTTTTACGAGTCCACCCACGGCTGACCAGCCCGATACCGAGTGCGATGACCGAAAGTTTGCCCACTGACTCAGATTCGCCTTGCCCAAAATAATGGCGCCAGAGTCACGAAGGCGTGCCACCAGAGGACTATCCCGACCGGTTACGTTATCGAGAAGTGCCGTCGATCCTGCCGTCGTCGCCATGAGATCTTTCGACTCAATGTTGTCTTTGAGTAGAAAAGGCACACCATCCAATGGACTTTTTCCCTTACCTTGTGCGCGTCGCATGTCGCTCTTCTTTGCGAGCTTCATTGCGCTGGCGTTCAGCGAAATAATCGCGTTTAGCGTGGGTCCTGACCGGTCGATCATGTCGATACGGTTGAGGTAAGCGCGCGTCAGATCTTGCGAGCTGAACTGACCTGTGTCCAACCCACTGACAATCTGAGGCAGAGTCATCGCGACCACATTCACCGGATCTTTCGTGGGCTTCTCACCTGCATGATTATGAGCTGAAACTTCAATACTCAGGATAGCTGACACTACGATCGCTACGAACGAATATTTTCTACTCGGACTCATGATTGGGGCTCCTTACTTGCTTCGAGACAGTCACGCTACAGGGGCTGACGACTCGCTAAAATCTCCAAAATACGCTTCCTTACACCCGCAACGGTTGAAGGATCTGTGTTGATTACACGTGTGCTGAGGCTCTGCGCATTGAACGGCGCCCAGGCATCCTCACCGCGCGGGTTCGGATTGCCTGTTTTAGCAAAGTTTGTCCAATACGTAACCATCTGCTTAGAGACGACTTTGTCTTCATCTGTCCATTCGTAGCCCACCTTATCCAGCGATCCGAACACCAACGCCAGATCACCCGAGTGATAGGCGCCTCCACTTCGAGCGCCGCCCTCGAGCTCCAGATAAGGCTGCTCAGGCATGTAGAGATGAAACGCCGGCGGCACGTGGTCCATAAAGTAGAGGAAGGTGGGTTGATCGGCTAGCGCCTGATACTCAGCCCAACGCTGCATGCCAAAGGCCATGAAAATATCGGTCGATACCGCATGCTGAAGCTGCCCGGGCGTGAGACGCTCGGTGTCGTACTCGACCTTGAGCGCCTCAGCCAGATCCCCTGCAACGTAGCTTAAAAACCCATCGAGCTCCGCCTCTGTTACAGACTTATCAACGGGAAACAGCTGCTCACCTTCATTGGCCAAAAATCCGAGCATGAGTGGGATTTTGGCCTGACGCCCCTCGGCATAGGATAGACTCGGCCACTCAGGCAGTACGTCGCCATCAACCACAATGCGGCTACCTGCCTCCCAGCCCGAGTTGACCATTGCCGATAGCAAGGCATCGGGCTCAGCTGCGCGCAAGGCCTCAAGCGAATCAGCCCCTAGAGAATCCACCAGCGCCGCACCGCGCAGATGACCGTTAGCATCTTCGATCGAAAGCGGGTTCACACAGGCCGCAGACTGACCGATAGCCTTGTGAAACAGCCCCTGTGCAGAGCGAGATGCCATGAGCGAGCAGACGCTTTGCGAGCCCGCGGATTGACCGAAAATCGTGACGTTATCGGGGTCGCCTCCCACGGCGAGTGCGTTGTCTCTGACCCAGCCCAGCGCGGCCATTTTATCCATCAACCCATAATTACCGGAGGCACCCGAGTCGGCCGCCTCACTGAGCCATGGCTGCGCCAGGAAACCAAAGCGCCCCAGTCCATAATTCACCG
>ERZ802830.2008-NODE-2008-length-18735-cov-22.9617_pt1 | contig 18735 bp, 18 predicted proteins | sample MGYA00345654_ERZ802830 | MGnify/ENA primary metagenome ERZ802830 (study PRJEB30503, sample SAMEA104212375) | marine metagenome | biome: Westerlies Biome; feature: [SRF] surface water layer (ENVO:00010504) within the epipelagic zone...; material: water...
TTGCGCTTAATTATAAGCGCCCACACGAATTACTTATTAAAACTTTTAAAAAACTCCCCTTCGCGAACGAAGGCAGCGCAGTATACATCATAATATGCTGTTTCAAAGAAGTTTTTCTTTATTATTTGATATTAATTTTTGCAGCTATCTTTTTACCTACCAGCACCAAATTCGAAGAGCCTTTTTTTAATGAAAATTTAGGATCTGAAACTCTTTCATCATTAACTTTAATTGCACCTTGTTTTATCATCCGGATCGCATCAGAGGTGCTTTTTAGCAACTCAGATTGTTTTAAGACTCTTGTTAAAAGTTCTGAATCTTCAGAGATTTCACAGTTTATTTCGTCAAGCTCCTGTGAAATATTTCCTTTTTGGAACCTGTTTATAAAATTATCTTTTGATTTACTGCCCCAATCAGTATTGAATCTTTCAACAATTTCTTCAGCAAGTAAAAACTTAACATCTCTTGGATTAACTCCTTCTTTAACCTCTTTTTTCAAGTTAGATATCTCTGCAGACGATTTAAAACTTAAAAGAGAAAAATATCGCCACATTAAATCATCAGAAATAGACATAATTTTTCCAAACATATCATCAGGGCTATCTTCCAGAGCTACATAATTTCCTAGAGATTTAGACATCTTCTTAACACCATCCAATCCTTCAAGAAGAGGAACAGTCATAATGGATTGTTGATTACATCCATAGTGTTTTTGGACTTCGCGACCTAAAAGTAAATTAAATTTCTGATCTGTTCCGCCCAATTCAACGTCTGCTTCCAATTTTACGGAATCAAACCCTTGTAAAATAGGATACAAAAATTCATGAATAGAAATCGGCTGTTGAGATTTATATCTTTTTGAGAAATCATCCCGCTCTAACATTCTTGCGACCGTATAAGACGAAAGCATTTTAATAAATTCAGAAGGATCAACTTGGTTCATCCATTCAGAATTGAATCTGATCTCTGTTTTTTTAGGATCTAAGATTTTGAAAACCTGTTCTTTGTAAGTTTCTGCATTTTTATCAAGTTGGTCTTGAGTTAAAACCGGGCGTGTTTCATTTACTCCTGATGGATCTCCAACAAGACCAGTGAAATCTCCAATCAAAAAAATTACTTCATGACCTAAATCTTGGAAGATTTTCATCTTATTCAATAGTACAGTATGACCTAAATGTAAATCAGGCGAGGTAGGGTCGAAGCCCGCTTTAACTCTTAACTTTCTCTTTGATTTTATCTGCTCTAAAAAGCTTTCTTCAGGGATAATTTCTTCAGTCCCTCTAGTAAGTAATTCTAGGCTCTCTTTGCTCATTGTTATTCTATTATATGTTCTTTTTTAAGGTATCATTCGACTTTATGCTGGTTAGAGAATTAATCAATGTTTTAAAAAACTTTCCGAGGAAGCATATCTTTACTCTTTTGATTGGCTTAGTTTTGATAATTTCTATTAGCCTACTAGGCAGCATAAAATTTACTGAAGAAAATCAATACTCCGAACTCACAAAATCACTTTCTCTTAGTTCCCTTACTGATGGCTATCAAATTGATATACCCCCAATAGAAAAAGAGGCTTTAATCAAAAGAAATGATTCACTCTTCACAATTCTAAAACAACTTGGAGTTTTGCAAGAAGACATAATCCAGTTAATTAATAGCAAAGAAAGTAGCCTTTTATCGAAAATTGAAGTCGGAGATAAGATCAAGATCCTAACGAATGATAAAGGAGAGCTACTGAAATTGTTTTATATTGATGACATAAAGAGTGGCATACAAGCTGAAAGGAACAAGGATAGTTACTCTATTTCAAAATATGTATCAAAACTTGAAAAAGTTAAAGTCTTTAAGCATGTGATTATTGAAGATTCAATGTATGTATCCGGTCTTAAGGAGAATGTCCCAGACAGTGTCCTGATGGACTTGGCTTACATTAATGGTTGGGATATAGATTTTACTCATGACATAAGAAAAGGTGATAGTTACAGCATAATCTATGAAGAAATAATTATTAATGGAGAAAAAGCAATTGATGGAGATATTCTTATTTCAGAGTTTAATAATAGAGATAAAAAATTTATTGCAGTTAGATATGACTTGGATTCAAGAACTTCAGAGTATTTTAATCTTGATGGTCAAAATGTAAAAAAGGCATTTCTAAGATCTCCTGTGAAATTAAGTTACATAAGTTCAAAGTATAATCTTAATAGGAGACATCCTGTTTTACATACAATAAGAGCTCACAAAGGGGTAGATTATGCAGCGAATAAGGGATCTCCAATTAGAGCTACTGGTGATGGAACAATATTATTTGCCGAATATAATGGAGGTTGTGGTAATGAAATTAAAATTAAGCACTCTGAAGATTATGTTACTCGCTACTGTCATCTGGATAAATTTAGCTCCAGAACAAAAGTTGGTCGTAAGGTTAAACAAGGTCAAACAATTGGGTATGTAGGTAGCACTGGACTGGCAACTGGACCTCATTTGCATTATGAATTCCATGTTAATGGGAAGCATACTGACCCTCTTAAAGTAAAATTTCCAAATGCCTCGCCCATTAATTCTTCTGAACTCAATAACTATAGAAAAAAATCTCAGAATCTCCTAAATGAACTAAGTAATTATAAATATCTCATCAATCAAAGAGAAGTTTATGGCGGGTGAAATCTATATTGGGTTAATGACTGGAACTAGTGCAGATTCATTAGATTGCGCAGCAGTTGAGTTTTCTGATAATGAGTTGAACATAATTGGACTAAAGGATTACGATATACCAAGTAATATAAAAGAAGAAATTAGTGAAAATACAAGATCTAAGAAGCTTAACGAAACTCTAATCAAAGATTTAGATTTAAGACTAGGCGAATTTTTTTCCGATAAAATAGAAGAATTTATTGCATCTCTCAGTTTGAAAAAAGAAAAAATTGAGGCGATAGGTTCCCACGGGCAAACTATTAAACATGAACCTAATTCTATACCTCCTTTTTCACTTCAAATTGGTAATCCTCAATTAATAAGTAATAAGCTCGGTATAAAGACTATTGCCAATTTTAGAGATGATGACATTGCTAAAGGAGGACAAGGCGCACCTTTGTCTCCTATTTTTCATAAAGAAGTATTCGCTAAAGAGAATAAGAAGAGAGTAATAATAAATATCGGAGGTATTACTAATATTTCCTCATTAGGTGGCGCAAAACTAATAGGTTTTGATACCGGTCCAGGAAATTGTCTTTTAGATATTTGGACAAAAAAAAATAAAAAGGGCAACTATGATAACGAAGGTAATTGGGCAAAAGCAGGAACTGTCGATCAAGACTTACTCGATATAATGATGAAAGACAATTATTTTTCGCTTGAGCCGCCTAAAAGCACTGGCCCAGATTACTTTAACTTATCTTGGCTTCAAGATTGTCTTATGAAACTAAAACGAGAAATAGATCCTCGTGATACTCAAGCAACCCTAGTAGAACTTACTGCAAGCAGTCTCTCAAATTCTTTGAAGAGACTTAAAATCGTAAATGAAAATATATATATATGCGGCGGCGGAGTTCATAATAAATTTTTGATGCGCAGGATATCATTCCTTTTGGGAGAGAAATGTTACACAACAGATAAACTTGGGCTAGATCCAGATTACATAGAAGCTATTTGTTTTGCTTGGTTGGCATATAAAAGAGTAAATAATATTAAATTTAATATGAGTGCAATTACAGGAAGCAACGAGAAAGTGTTCTTGGGTAAAGTGTATTTACCTACTAAATAGAGAAGGACTCTCCACAGCCGCAAGTTGTAGTGGCATTCGGATTAGAAATTATAAATTTTGAACCCGTTAAATCTTCTACATAATCTACTGTTGATCCTTGGAGATACTGCAAGCTTAAGGAGTCAATAACCAAATTAGCTCCCTCTTTTTCTATACATGTATCGTCTTCATCTATTGTATTGTCAAAAGAAAATCCGTACTGAAAACCCGAACACCCTCCGCCAGTAACATATACCCTGAGATTTAAAATTTCAGATTCTGACTCTTTATTTTTAAGAGATAAAATCTTATGAACAGCTCCATCTGTCAGCTGCATTAAGGAGGGTGTATAAGTTTCAACCATTATTTATACCTTTCAATTGATAATTACCAGTCATTAGATTGTAGCATTCTATCGCTTGGCCTGCGGCTCCTTTAACTAAATTATCAATGGCTGAAATAATCACAATTTGATTCTCAATGGCTGATTGATAAATACCTATCTGACAATTATTCGTCTCAGCAACTTTCAGAATTTCAGGAACTTGACCATCTATCATTAATTCAATATTGAGTGAGTCTTGGTAAAAATCTCTATAAATCTCTTCTATTGATTGATGGTTAGTATCCTCGAAATTAACATATATAGTTGAGTAAATTCCCCTCATGGCGGGAATAAGGTGAGGTAAAAAATTAATTTTTAAAGATGACCCATAAATTCCTTCAAGGACTTCAATTATTTCGGGGAGATGTCGATGTCCTCCAGTAGCATATGCTCTAAAATTTTCTTGAATATCATCTTTTAGGCTTTCATTAACTGTAGTCCTACCTGCCCCGCTAATTCCTGACTTTGCATCAATGATAATTGAATCTATTGGAAGCTTGTTTCTGACTAAAGGTAGCAATCCAAGAATAGATGCAGTTGGATAACAGCCAGGTACAGCTACAAGATTGCTGGTTTCTATCAACTCAGCATTAAGTTCAGTCAGACCGTAAATAGAATTCTTTAAGTTTTCTAAATCTCTGTGATTCGAACCATACCATTCTCTCCAGATTAAAGGATCTTTCAGTCGAAAATCTGCAGATAGATCAATGACTTTAATTCCTTTCTGAATAAAAGAATTTGCTTTATCCATTGCAGTTCCATGCGGAGTTGCAAAGAAAACGACATCACATTGAAAAAAGATCTGATCTTCCGGATCTACAAAATTTAAATCAGTACCTTGAAATAAGTCTGACACAGGAGTATTTTTTAGCTCTCTTGAGCTAATAGCTATAATAGAGCTTGAGTCATGGAGAGATAAGAGTTTTATTAGCTCTTCGCCAGCAAAACCTGATCCTCCTATAATTCCAACTTTCGTCATCAATATGCTTCCATATTTAAGGGAAGCGGATTATATATACTTGCAATGAGACTATCTAGGCTTAGTTTTTTAGATAAACATTTAGGAGTAATCTTTCCCAAGATGAAATATTTGTTAACAACAATCCTTTAGAGGCAAAGGATTCAGATTCCTTCAGTAACCCTTGTTTATACCTTAAGTGTGCTAATCTCAGATATAACGCGCCGTCATTTTTAGTTATCCTAAAAGCCCTTTCAAGTTCAGAGTTAGTTTTAATATAGTTTTCTTTTTTCAAATCGGAGTCAGCAGATAAAAGTATCCTCTGAACAGAAGGATTTTGAGAATTTATTTTCATAATTTCATCTTCTAAGAACTGTTGGTTAGAAATCAAAAGTTCAACAGTTCTGGAGAAATCATTTACTGGGATCTTATAGTTACTCGCATCCCTCATATTTTGATTTGATGCACACGACAATAAGCCTGTAACAATTAAAAGGGTTATTGATAATTTAATTAACTTCATCCCTGACCCACCTCAAAAACTTCTTTTAACTTATCCATTACAGTATTTCTTGAACTTTCAATCTTACTTGAACACTCTCTTCTGACATCAGGTATTTTATTCGGTTCAGTTCCTTCTATAAAAGGTATAAGTATAGAATTTTTACATTTTTTACCACTTCGTAATCCATCTCCAATATCTGTCCAAACGTAATTAATACGTGGCAATGAAGATTGAATGGTTTTAACTGGTTTAATATCATTTATGAAATTCTTCCAAACCTGAAATGCACCTGTTCGTCCAGTTAAGGGAGTTTGTCTATTGTCATCAAATCCGAGCCATACAAGAACCAAAAGTTCGCCCGCAAAACCAACAAACCAACTATCTCTTTGATCATCTGAAGTACCTGTTTTTCCTCCAGCATTCCATAATTGAATCTGCTTCTTTGAATAACCTCTAGCAGTACCGCGTTCAAAGGTCTGTTGCATAGCAAATTTCAATAATGCTACGGGCTCAGGTCTAATTGTTTGATCTATACTATAAGGATAAGAGAATTCAATCTTTCCCTCAGTGTCTTTAATTTGTCTAATAGATCTCAAAGGCGAGTAAAAACCATCACTTGCTATAGTCTGATAAGCTTGAATAGCCTGATAAGGAGAAAGTTCAAATGACCCTATAAAAAGGGAAGGATAATTAGGAACATCCTTTTTTATGCCAAGGTTTAGGAACATGTTTTCTACAGCTTCATATCCCAGATCTATTCCAAGCCTGGCTGAAGCAATATTATAAGATTGCCATAAAGCTACATGTAATGGTATTTCACCATGAAATTTCTTATCAAAATTATCAGGTTCCCAAACCTTACCGCCACTCATAAGGCTTAACTTAGAATCATCCAATAAGGTTGTGAGATTATAATCATTGTATTTATCTAAAGCCGTCAGATAGATGAAAGGTTTCACTAAAGATCCTATTGGTCTTATAGCATTTATAGATCTATTGAAACCATAACTAGATGGCTTGGTACTTCCTGCGACAGCTTTGACCTCACCACTAGAAATATCAACTGCTATGGCAGCACCCTCAAGCTCATCTAGTCTAGATCCATATTTTTTTATTAACTGAAGTTTAGTTTTTCGGAGATTATTCTCTAAAGAATCTTGTAGTACAGGATCCAAATTAGTTTCGACAGCCAAGCCCTTAGTTCGAAGCTCTTTCTCATCAAAATTCTTCTGGAGTTCAAGCCTAACTATGTCATGAAAAGCAGGATATCGGGTCTCAGTTCTATAATTAGGCAAGGAAACACCAAGCTCTTTATTTTTTAATGTCTCGAATGATGAGTCCGATATTTTATTGCTAGTATTTAAAACTCTTAAAACTAAGTTCCTTCTTTTGGTAGCATTATTTGGATTTCTTCTTGGATTGTAAAAAGAGGGTCCTTTGAGCATTCCTACTAAAAGAGCTACTTGATCCGTAGAAAGATTTTGAATTGAAGTGCCAAAAAAATGTTGTGCGCCCATCCCAAATCCATGAATTGCTCTCTTTCCTGATTGTGCAAGGAATACATCATTAATATATGCCAAAAGAATTTCTTCTTTTGAGTAACGAAATTCTATTATCAAAGAAGCAATTGCTTCCAAAACCTTTCTTCTTATGGTTTGCTCAGATGAAAAGAATAGGCTTTTAGCCAATTGTTGTGTGATGGTACTTCCGCCTTGCTCTACCTCTCCAGCTTGCACATTTCTTAGAAATGCTCGTGAAATAGATTTCAATGAAATTCCATAATGATTAAAGAAATCTTGATCCTCCACTGCAAGAATAGTATCAACTAATATTGGTGGTACTTCTGGCCAATTAAGAAGCACTCTATCTTCCATATGGGAAGGGTACATTCCACCAATAACGGTTGGCTCAAGTTTTATTAGATCTTCGGATATCCCCAACTGATTAGTAATTCCCTTGATCTCAGAAGCATCAAAATTTATGTTAAATATACCCGAGCGCTGATCTAAATAACCTCGTAGAAATATTTTTAGATCATCTTTAGAAAATTTGAACTCACCAGGCTGCAGAGGATTTTTAACCCTTTCATACGAAAGCATTTCTAATTCTTTAATCAGATTATCCTTATTGAGGTTAATGCCTTCTGCCAATTCTAAAGGACGTGAGTATATTTTTGCAGGTATGGTCCACAGTACACCGTCTAGTTTAGATGTGACTCGATAATCGAGAACGGCAACAGTTGCTGCAGTGAAAATAATGACTATTATCGAAATAAAACCGATAAAAAATCCTATTGTCAGCTTAAATTTCATTTAATACTTGATTACTTGCTCCATTTGGCACAGTCTACGTTTTTTAAAAAATTTTGTGTAAAAAAATGAAATATGATCTTTGTTGTCTTGGTAGTGCTTTAGTCGATATAACCTTTCAAATTGATGATGATTTCGTTAAAGCGAATGAAGAAAGAGGTATAGCCAAGGGAGGTATGACATTAATTGAAAAAGATGATCAAATTAATTTAATTCAAGAGCTTATGGATCTTGGGAAATTACCTGACAAGGCTTGTGGCGGCTCTGCCACTAATTCAGTTGTTGCTGCTTCTCTTTTTGGATCTTCTTGTCATATGTCTTGTATTGTTTCTGATGATGACAATGGAAGATTTTATCTGGAAGACTTGTCGTCTAATGGAATAGGTCATACTTCTGAATTGATTGATTCAGAAATACCTTCTGGACAATGTCTTGTCATGATCTCAGATGATGCAGAAAGAACCATGTGCACAAACCTTGGAATAAATTCTAATATTTCTACCAAAAATGTGGATGAAGAAGTTATCAAAAATTCTGATTACATATTTTTAGAAGGCTATCTAGTTGCTTCTCCAGATGGTTATAACACTTTTAAAGAGGCTATCACGCAAGCAAAAAAACATGATACTAAAGTAGCTCTATCTTTGTCAGATACTTTTATAGTGAACTCATTTAAAAAAGAACTTGTAGAACTTATAGAAATTAATTGCGATCTAATTTTCTGTAATGAATCTGAAGCGCAGGAGTTCGCTGGTAGTGTTATTGAAAAGGAAATTTTTAGTTATTTCAAAGATTACACTCGTAACCTTATCATTACAAAAGGATCAGATGGCTGCATCGGTTACGATGAAAATTATGAATTTTCTGTTTCTGGAGAAGAGGTCAAGGCTATAGACACAAATGGTGCTGGCGATATGTTTGCTGGTGCTGTTTTAAATGGTCTAAATAATCAAAAAAATCTTGAAGAATCCTCTAAATTTGGATGCTTCGCTGCTTCAAAAATTGTGCAAAAAAATGGCCCTAGATTATCCAAAAAAGAATATGAAGAAATTAAAAGAACTTTTACTAGCAATTAAAAAATTATTCTGCTAAATTGCTGCGCCTTCAGCATTAAACAATTAGAGAATTCACAAAATGCCTGCAAAAAAAACAGTAAAAAAACCGGCCATCAAAAAGACTCCAGCCAAAAAAACAACGGCAAAAAAAGCACCAGTTAAATCAAAGCCTTCTAAGAAAACAACTGCTAGAAAAAGCTCAGCAAAGACGGTATCAACTAAAAAAGTTACATCTAAGAAAACTAAGAAAGCAGATCGTTATGAAGAGTCTCAATTCCTAGCTTCAATTAAGCCCTACGCGCTTAAGAAAAATGAAAAATATATGAATGCTAAGCAAAAACAGCATTTTCAAGAAATACTAGCGAGTTGGAAAAAACAATTACAACTAGAACAAGATAGAACGGCAGATAAAATACAAAAAAATGCTAGTCACTTTCCAGATGAATCTGATAGAGCTACACATGAGGAAGAATTTACTCTAGAGCTTAGAACAAGAGAAAGAGAAAGAAGACTTTTATCAAAAATTAGTGAATCTATTGAAGATCTAAAATCTGATGATTATGGATATTGTGCATCCTGTGGAATAGAAATTGGAATAAGAAGGTTAGAAGCTAGGCCTACGGCAACAAGATGTATTGATTGTAAAACCATAGAAGAGATTCATGAAAGGCAGCAATATGGCTAAAATGTTTTGGTGCTAAACCAAAATACTAATTCTCCTAAGGTCATTAAGGCCTCTAAGCATGGTATAAAAAGTAAGTATCTCGATAAGGATGCTAAATCCATCATAGCAAAGCTTAATAATTCAGGGTTCGATGCATTTATAGTTGGCGGCTTTGTAAGAGATTCAATTCTAGGGCTAAAACCAAAAGACTGTGATGTGGTTACAAATGCCACGCCAGAAGAAATAAAAAAAGCTATTCCGAAAACAAGAATCATAGGAAGAAGATTTAAAATAGTTCATGCAAGATCTGGTAGAAATATTACAGAAATATCTACGTTCAGATCATCTAGTAATAGGGAAACTAAAAAATCTCATAAAGGAATTGTTCTAAGAGATAATAACTATGGCAGCATTGAGGACGATGCCTATAGAAGAGACTTTACAATTAATTCTTTATATTTAGATATCAGAAATATGGATGTAATTGATTTCGTTGGTGGCTACGAAGATATACAAAATAGAGTACTCAAATCAATAGGAGATAGTTCAAAAAGATTCAGAGAAGATCCTGTAAGAATAATTAGAGCTATCAGATTCAAATCTAAGCTAGATCTAACTTTTGAGCCCATGCTTGAGAAAGAAATTGTCAAACTTTCTCACTTACTAATTGAAATATCATCAGGAAGAATTTATGAAGAAACACTCAAGTTGTTCCTAACGGGAAATGCGGAATCAATAATGCAGGATATGCAAAAATATCAGATTACTAAATACATCCTCCCTGTTACGCGAGGGTATCTGGATGCCAAGAAAGACAGAAGATTTATATTTAATGCTTTAAGAAACACAGATAAAAGATTTCATGAGGATAAAACACTTACTCCATCCTTTTTATTTTCAGTATTCTTATGGCCTGCCTTAATAAATAAGATAGGTGAACTCAATTCGAAGAAAATAAAGGTTCCAAAGATTACAAGAGCAGCAAATATAATACTTAAACAACATAATGAACATTGCTTCATCCCGAGTAGAATTCAAAAATCTATAAAAGAGACCTGGGAGATGCAAGTGATGTTATTGAGAATACCTGAAAAATCCAAAATTTTAATTAGACATCCTAGGTTTAGGGCTTCTTATGATTTTCTTTTACTGAGAGAAAAATCAGGAGAAGATCTCAACGGTGTAGGTGCATGGTGGACTAAGAAAATCTCAAACTAAAGCTATTTAAGCCTAAAAATACATAAACATTTTAAAGTTAGGATAAGATATATTTGTAATATTCTTGCATATGGAAAAAGGTCAGATAGATATAAGAAAGTATGATAAGTTGCCTACGTTTATAGCTGTAGAAGGACCTATTGGTGCCGGAAAAACAACTTTAACAAAACTTCTTGCAGACTCTTTTAGTTATGATACTTTTTTAGAGCAACCATCCGAAAATCCTTTTTTACCTGATTTTTATATCAATCAATCACAGGCTGCTTTAGCTACTCAGCTTTTTTTTCTTTTTCAAAGAGTAAAACAAATCCAAGAGCTTAAACAAGAAGATATCTTCTCATCCAATAGAGTTTCAGATTTTCTTTTAGATAAAGACAAACTGTTTGCTAAGGCAACCCTTTCAGCAGAAGAATTGAAGCTTTACGAACAAATCTATCAATATCTTGCTATAGATCTTCCATCTCCTGATTTGGTTATCTATCTTCAAGCTGAGACAAAAACTCTTTATGAAAGAGTTATGCATAGAGGAATTGAAATGGAAAAAACAATCAGTTTTGACTACCTAGAATTATTAAATGAGACATACAAAGAATTTTTCTTTGAATACAACAGATCGCCTGTTTTGATAGTAAATTCGGATTATTTAGACTTGCAAGCCAATAAAAGTGATTACAACCTTCTTTTGGAAAAGCTTCTTGAGTACTTTAATAAACCAGAAGGTTCCAAAATGTACTTTAATCCCTCTCCTGCATTAATATAAATTTCATGACTAAAGATAAAATCTATAACCCTCCCTTATCAGTTCTGGAGAATTCAAATATAAAAGAATCTGAATTTGAAGAGCTATACCAATGGTCTTTAAACAAACCAGAAGAGTTTTGGGCTTCCCAGGCTGAGAATTATCTCAGTTGGAATAATAAATGGTCTAAAGTAAAAGAGACTAATATTGAGAAAGGAGAAATTGTTTGGTTTAAAGATGCAAAATTAAATGCGTCTGTGAACTGCATTGATAGACATCTTCCTGAAAATGCTGAAAAAACTGCTTTCATATGGGAAGGAGATAATCCTGAAGAAACAAAAAATATAAGCTATCAGAAACTTCACGATGAAGTATGCAAATTTGCGAATGTCCTTAAAGCTAGAAATGTAAAAAAAGGCGATAGAGTTTGTATCTATATGCCTATGATCCCCGAAGCAACATATGCGATGTTAGCTTGTGCGAGAATTGGAGCGATTCACTCTGTGGTTTTTGGAGGCTTTTCGCCTGAGTCCTTAAAAGACCGTATCCTAGATTCTGATTGCCAAACTGTTATAACTGCTGACGAGGGCTTGAGGGGAGGGAAAACAGTTCCTCTTAAAGAGAATGTTGATGAGGCTCTTCAAGGATGTCCAAATGTCCATACTGTTTTAGTAATCACCAGAACAGGAGCAGAGATTTCATGGAATGAGAACTGTGATGTTAGATTTGAAGAAATTTCAGAAGGTGTTCCTTCCAATTGCGAGCCAGAAATAATGGACTCTGAAGATCCCCTATTTATTCTCTACACATCCGGATCAACAGGTAAGCCAAAAGGAGTTTTGCACACTACAGGTGGATATCTTCTTCAAGCTGCCATGTCTCACAAGCTAGTATTCGACTATAAGGATGACGAGATCTATTGGTGTACTGCAGATGTTGGCTGGGTTACGGGTCATTCTTATATTGTTTATGGGCCTCTAGCAAATGGTGCAACATCATTAATTTTCGAAGGAATACCGACTTTTCCTTCGCCTTCAAGATTTTGGGAAGTTATTGATAAACACAAAGTAAATATCTTTTATACAGCGCCAACTGCACTAAGAGCTCTCATGGCACAAGGTGATGAATTTGTTAAATCATCAAGCAGAGATTCATTGAGAATCTTAGGGACAGTGGGAGAACCTATTAATCCTGAAGCCTGGGAATGGTATTTCAAAGTTGTTGGAGATTCTTCTTGTCCCATAGTTGATACTTGGTGGCAGACTGAAACTGGAGCCATGATGATTACCCCTGTAGCAGGATTTACTTCGATGAAGCCAGGAAGTGCCACAAAACCTTTTCTTGGAATTGAGCCAGCTCTACTGGACGAAAGTGGAAAAGAAATTATAGGTGAGGGTTCCGGAAATCTTGTCATTAAATCTAGCTGGCCCTCACAAATCAGAACGGTTTATGGAGACCATCAGAGATGTATAGATACTTACTACTCAATGTATCCCGGGTACTACACAACTGGGGATGGGGCTAGAAGAGATTCAGATGGATATTATTGGATAACTGGAAGAGTAGATGATGTATTAAATGTATCTGGCCATAGATTAGGGACAGCAGAAGTAGAAAGCGCTTTAGTTCTTCATAAAGACGTTGCTGAAGCGGCAGTAGTTGGTTATGAACATGAGATTAAGGGGCAAGGAATATATTGCTATGTAACTCTGATGTCTGGTATCTTGCCAGAAGAAGACCTCAAATCTGATTTAGTTAAACTAGTTGCAAAAGAAATAGGACCTATTGCCAAACCAGATATCATTCAATGGGCTCCTGGATTACCAAAGACAAGATCTGGTAAAATTATGAGAAGAATATTGAGAAAAATTGCCACCAACGAAATTGACAACCTAGGTGACACAACAACTTTAGCAGATCCGTCTGTGGTTGATGAACTCATAGCAAATAGAGAGAATAAATAATGTCGCTAATAGATTTACTAAATAAAAAAAATATCCTACCTCTTGAATCTGAAGCTTTGATCGGCCGAGAAGAAGAAGTTGAAGTCCCGGAGCACCACTTTGTAAAAGGAACACCATTAAAAGGTCCTTTTCCAGATCACTTAAAACAGGCCATATTTGGAATGGGATGTTTTTGGGGTGTCGAGAGAAGGTTTTGGGAATTAGAAGGTGTCTACTCTACTTCAGCTGGATACGCAGGTGGCTTTACAAGAAATCCATCCTATAAAGAAGTTTGTACTGGTTTTACAGGACATAATGAGGTTGTGCTTGTTGTTTATGATCCTAATGTTGTAAGTTACGAATCCCTGCTAAAGACTTTTTGGGAAGATCATGATCCTACTCAAGGTATGAGACAAGGTAATGATATGGGAACCCAATACAGATCAGGCATTTATTACTCTTCAGAGGAAGAGAAAGAAATTATTGCTGAGACAAAGCAAAAATATCAGTCTCAATTAGACTTAAATGGACTTGGCTCAATTACAACTGAGGTAAAGGAAGCCGGAAGTTTTTATTATGCAGAACATTATCATCAGCAGTATCTGGCTAAAAATCCAGATGGTTATTGTGCTCTAGCCGGTACTGGGGTAAAAATTAATTAAGTTCTTCCCAAATATATTCTTCACCTTCTTTTGAAATAATCTTATCTTCCTCAAGTTTGATTAGATGCGCTAAAAGCGAAGCTTTGGCTATTGGAAATAAAGAAGAATCTACATCGTCATAAACCCTTTCTACCAAAGACTCTGGTGTCCCTCTGGAAGCTTCTTTGAGAGCTGAAAATACTTTCTTCTCTCTTTCTAATCTATGACTGATTATCCAGTCTGCTACTTTATGGGGATTTTCTAATATGTCACCATGTCCGGGTGCAATCTTTTCAATATCATAGTTCTTAAGTTTTTCTAATGACTGAATATATTGATTCATATTTCCATCAGGCGGTCCTATTACAACAGTAGAGCCACTCATAATATGATCTCCTGTAAAAATAAATTTCTCTTCCTTTAAAATAAAGCAAAGATGATTGGAAGCATGACCAGGCGTATGAACCACTTCCAAAGAAAATTCATTTTCTTCAAGCAATTCTCCATCTTCTAAAATTCTTTCTGGACTGAAAGTTGTATCTTGATTTTTAGTTAAGTGAGTGAGCATGCCATAAGCTGGAATATCTAACTCATTTTTTAGTAAACGAACCCCAGGAGAATGATCTGGATGTGTATGAGTCACAAGTATTTGTTTGATATTTTTAGAGGCAGCTGTAATAGCATCGATATGATCTTGCATAGCAGGTCCAGGATCGATAACTGTTACATCTTCATTACCTACCAAGTAGGTATTTGTTCCAGGGCCAGTAAAAACACTTCCATTACCAGCAGTAATTCTTCTTACTAAAGGTGAGATTTGTACAACCTTTTCAGCTTCCATTAATGATCCTCATAACCCTCGTCTCCAGGAAGAAGTCCTACCATTTTCCCATCTTCCATAAAAAACTTAGGTTCAATTGCAGGAATTGTTGAGGGGTCTATTGAGGATTTATCCTTAAGGAGTGTTTCGACATTTGAGTAACCACAAATACTTTCAAGATTTTTAATAGTGGGCATTATCAACAAAAGTTTTCCATCTTTTTGTTGTTGCAGAGCATCTTCAGGTTTAATCCATAAGCTATTTACACTCTCTGAACCATCATGAAGACCCTCCTGACCTTGAGGTGCAATGGCTACAAAGAACCGAGTGGTATATCTTCTTTTTTCTATTTTAGGAGTTATCCAATGAGCCAAATAAGCAAGTCTTTCAGTAGCAAGGGTAAGTTTTTCATTGCCACACATCTCTTCTAATACAGCCTCTCCAGCATTCAGTCTATTTCTATACTCCATAAATCTTTGCCTCTCATCAGAATCTGAGGGGTCAAATGGAGAGCCATCTTCCCTAAATGCAATTAATATTCCCGCTTCCTCAAAACATTCCCTGATACAGGCCACCCAGTATGCTAGCCCTCCTTTTTCTTCACCTAGAATATTAGAAAGGTACTGATCAGATGAACCGGTTGTTATCGCCTCCATATTATCTAAGCCATCTTCTGGATCTACTTTTCCACCTGGAAAAACAAAAGCACCTCCAAAATTTGCTTTAGATGCCCTTTCAACTAAAAAGACTTCTATTCCTTCATCTTTAGAATCTCTAACCAATAAAACTGTTGCAGCAGCCTGAGGAACAGTCGGTTCTTCATTCGGATCTGCCATCTGAGTATTAGCACCTTGTAATGGATTTTTCATAAATCGTCCTTATTGTCTAAGATTATAATAGACTAGCATCTTCAAAAACTTAATTAACTATAAATTTATTTCAAAGGAATGTCTAAATGATGAATTCTCATCCGGAGTGGTTTAAGGAAGCTTTGTCGATATCTAAGGAACAAAGGACTATAGAAGTAGATGATGGAACTGTTCATTATCAACATTGGGGTGACGCTTCTAAACCTGGTATGGTTCTAGTTCATGGCAGTGGAAGTCATTCTCACTGGTGGGACTTCATAGCTCCATTATTACTGGAAGATTTTCAGATTAGCGCAATAGATATGTCCGGAATGGGTGATAGTGATCATAGAGAAGACTACTCTGCTCAACTTTATGCTAAAGAAATCTTATCAGTTGCTGAAGACAGTGGCTTTTTTGAGATATCTGATCCAATAATTTGTGGACACAGTATGGGAGGTTTTATGAGTGCTTTTGCTGGCACTATATCTAACAAAGAGCTTGGGGGAATAATAATGATAGATTCACCCATCAGACCACCAACCTATGACTATTCAACTCATGTAAGAAGTGGACCTATAAGAAGAATAAAAACCTATCCAACAAGAGATGCAATTTTGGAGAGATTTAGGCTGACCCCAGAGCAGGAATGTGAAAATGAATTTTTAGTTAAATACATAGCTGAATGGTCTATCAGAGAAGTTGAAGATGGATACCAATGGAAATTTGACGATACAATATTTGATAAATTAGGTTTTTCTCATATGACAAAGAATCAAGCTTTTGATCTTAAATGTAATCTGGGAATTATTTACGGAACTGAAAGCAATATGATGACAGATGAAATTCTAAATTTTATGAGAGAGAATGTTCCTGAGGGTACTCCAATGTTGGCGATAGAAAAAGCAGCACATCATGTTCTGTTGGACCAGCCGTTAGATTTGGCAGCAGCTATAAAGGATATTTCAAAAAAATGGGTTTGATTCAGTGATAAAAATTTTTTTCCTTCTTGTTTTTTTATACTTTTCCTTTTCAATCCATAAATCGCTACACAAAGAAGAAATATCTTATGGTTGTACGTCAATCAGTTTACTAATGTTTGTTGATGTGATGCTTCTTCTTCTGATTTACTTCACTTTTTTTGAATAAATCAAGATCTTGGAGGTAAGCCTTTTATGAGGCTCAATGAACGTAATGGAGCACCTTCTTTTCTAAACTTAGATAGCTCTTGATACTCGGGATCGTTATACCATCCATCTGCTGCAGCTTCAGATGGAAAAGAAAATATTATTACTCGACCTCCAGATAGAGGTTCCGGCCCCTCCAAATGTCTAAATGAGTCATCAAATGTTAAAAACTCACCACCATGTTTTTTTAGGATGGGGAAAAAACCTTTTTCGTATTTTAGATAAGTATCTTTATCTTCAATTTCAAGATTTACAACCATATATACCTTCACATCTTCCATTGATATCTCCTTAAGCCTTAACTGACTGCAGTCTTCCGTCTATGATCTCCTCTGCCTCTGAAACTAACCTAGCAACCATTTCTTTACAAGTTGGTACGTCTTTAACTCTCGCTACTGAAATTCCTGCTGACCATATGCCATGCTCTAGATCTCCCTCTTCAAAAACGACCCTTCCCCTTTGTCCGGCTACAAGGTCCTTAACATCCTCAAAGGTGGCAGAACCTGTAGACTCTATCTCAACTACTTGATCAGATATTGAATTTTTAAAAACTCTTGCTGTATTGTGCATTGTTCTAAACATTAGGTTTGTAGAGAGTTCATCTGCCTCGGTCATTTTTTCTTTAACATTTTGATGTATACCGGCTTCCTGTGTAGCCATAAATCGAGTCCCCATGACTATTGCTTCTCCGCCTAGAGCTAATGCTGCAACCATGCTTTTAGCATCGCTAAATCCTCCACAGCCCGCTACAGGTACATCTAAAGCTTCTGCTGCTTGAGGAAGCAAAACTAAAGATGGAATGTCATCTTCACCAGGATGACCGGCACACTCAAAACCATCAATTGTTATTGCACTTACACCTACAGATTGAGCCTTTAAAGCATGTCTTACAGAAGTGCATTTATGGATGACTTTTACGTCATACTCTTTAAATAATTCCATAAAGGGTTCTGGGCTGCGTCCAGCCGTTTCAACGATCTTTACCCCTGACCCAACAATAGCTTGTGCATATTCCTCATAAGGGGGAGGATTGATAGTTGGCAGTACAGTAAGGTTGACTCCAAAAGGCTTGTCAGTCATTTCTCTAGTCCTGTCTATCTCTTTCGCTAAATCTTCAGGTGAAGGTTGAGTTAATGCAGTTAAAATTCCTAATGCTCCTGCATTGGATACCGCCGATACCAACTCGGCATATCCAACCCATTGCATCCCACCTTGTATTACTGGATGTTCTATTCCAAATAAATCTGTAATTCTTGTTTTTAGCATCTTTTTCTCCCCGAGATTTAATTCAATTTATATCAGTTCCTAAGAAAGATAGTAAGATACTTCAGATAAATTAAGAAGAAATACTTTATGACTGAAAAATTGAATCTCTTTATAGGCGGTAGCTCAGTTAAGAGTAATACAAAAAATTGGATTGAAGTTCTAAACCCAGCCACACAAGAAGTTCTTTGTGAGGCCCCATGCGCTACTGATGAAGAAATCGAGAGTGCCATAGCTTCAGCAAAAGGAGCTTTTTTCTCTTGGAGAGAAACTCCTCCTCCTGAAAGATCTAGAGTCATGATGAAATATCAAGATCTTCTTAAAATTAACCAAGATGAAATAGCTAAAATTCTTAGTGAAGAGAATGGAAAAACTTTTGAAGATGCTAAAGGTGATGTATGGAGAGGTATAGAGGTTGTTGAGCAAGCAGCGAATATAACCCCTTTATTAATGGGTGAAAC
>ERZ802830.2009-NODE-2009-length-18732-cov-31.4041_pt1 | contig 18732 bp, 12 predicted proteins | sample MGYA00345654_ERZ802830 | MGnify/ENA primary metagenome ERZ802830 (study PRJEB30503, sample SAMEA104212375) | marine metagenome | biome: Westerlies Biome; feature: [SRF] surface water layer (ENVO:00010504) within the epipelagic zone...; material: water...
GACCAACAATCTCAATCTCTTCACCAACATTCACAATGCCACGCTCGATACGACCGGTGACAACCGTGCCACGACCTGAAATCGAAAACACATCTTCAATCGGCATCAGGAATGGCTGATCCTTCGGACGCTCCGGCTGTGGGATATAGGCATCAACCGCCGCCATCAGCTCTTTAATCGCTTCCTTGCCAATCTTCTCGTCACTGTCTTCAAGTGCCGCCAGCGCTGATCCCTTCACAATCGGAATGTCATCGCCCGGAAACTCATAGGATGACAACAGCTCACGGATCTCCATCTCAACGAGTTCCAGCAGCTCTTCATCGTCAACCTGATCAACCTTGTTCATGAACACAACCAGCGATGGCACACCAACCTGACGTGCCAGCAAAATATGCTCGCGGGTCTGTGGCATCGGGCCATCAGCAGCGGACACAACCAAAATCGCTCCATCCATCTGCGCCGCACCGGTGATCATGTTCTTCACATAGTCAGCATGTCCGGGACAATCGACATGCGCATAGTGACGGTTGCCTGTTTCATACTCGACATGCGCTGTCGAAATGGTGATGCCGCGGGCGCGCTCTTCCGGCGCCTTGTCAATCTGATCATAAGCAGAAAACTCAGCGCCGCCGGTCTCAGCCAGAACCTTGGTAATGGCTGCGGTCAAAGACGTCTTGCCGTGGTCAACATGGCCAATTGTGCCAATGTTACAATGCGGCTTGGATCGGTCAAACTTTTCTTTGGACATCTCTTTTGAACTCCTATTGCTTAATTGTTAGGCCATTTTGGCGCGGACTTCGTCAGCCACCGCCTGCGGCACTTGTTCATAATGGTCAAACTGCATGCTGTATTGGGCACGACCCTGGCTCATCGAACGCAAGGTGTTGATATAGCCAAACATGTTGGCCAGAGGCACCATCGCGTCAATGACCTTGGCGTTACCTCTTGGGTTCATGCCGCCGACGTTACCTCTACGGCTATTCAAATCCCCGATGATATCACCCATGTACTCTTCCGGGGTGATTACCTCTACCTTCATAACTGGCTCTAACAGTTTCGGCCCTGCCTTGTTCATCGCATCCCTGAAGGCTGCGCGCCCGGCGATTTCGAATGCAAGCACTGAGGAGTCAACGTCATGGCTGGCACCATCAATTAATGTTGCCTCAAAATCGATAACAGGAAAGCCTGCGATTGTTCCGGTTTCCTTGGCCATGGTGATGCCTTTTTCGACCCCGGGAATGAATTCCTTAGGAACCGAACCACCCACAACCTTGTTGGTAAAGCGGAAGCTCTCTTCGTTTTGCGGCGCGAAAACAATTTTGACCCTGGCGAACTGACCTGAGCCACCTGATTGCTTCTTGTGGGTGTAATCCACCTCAACTTCTTTGGTGATGGTCTCACGATACGCCACCTGTGGGGCGCCGATATTGGCCTCTACCTTAAACTCACGCTTCAGGCGATCGACCAAAATATCGAGGTGCAATTCACCCATACCGCGCATGATTGTCTGGCCTGATTCAATATCACTGCTGACCTGAAAAGACGGGTCTTCTGCTGCCAGTCGCTGCAGGCCAGTTGACATTTTTTCCTGATCATTCTTTGACTTAGGCTCGATAGCGATTTCGATAACCGGATCGGGGAAGGTCATTGTTTCCAAGATAAGCGGCTTTGCAGAGTCACAGAGCGTGTCGCCCGTGGTGCTTTCCTTTAAACCAGCCAGAGCAACAATGTCACCCGCATAGGCAGCCTCGATTTCCTCGCGGTTGTTCGAATGCATCATCATCATCCGGCCAACGCGCTCACGCTTGCCTTTTGTTGAATTCATGATGCTGTCACCCTTTTTGAGACAACCCGAATACAACCGAACGAATGTTAACGAGCCAACGAAGGGATCGTTCATGATCTTAAACGCCAGGCCTGACATTGGCTCTGCATCATCAGCGCGACGCTCAATATTGCGTGTCTCAGTCTCGTCACCGGGCGCAAAGCCTGTGTAAGCCGGCACGTCAAGCGGCCCGGGAAGATAATCAATCACCGCATTCAGCATCGGCTGCACGCCTTTATTCTTAAAGGCCGAGCCGCACAATACCGGCACGAATGACATATTCAGCGTACCCATACGAATCAAGCGCTGCAGGGTTTCGACATCAGGCTCCTCTCCATCGAGGAATTTTTCCATCACATCGTCATCCTGCTCGACCGCAAGCTCAATCAGGTAAGCCCGCATTTCAGCGGCCTTATCAGCCAGCTCCGGGCGGACATCCTGCAAACGCCACGACGCACCAAGATCCTCAGAATCCCATACCCATTCCTGCATGGTGATCAGGTTTACCAAACCGGCAAATTCGTTCTCCGCGCCAATCGGCATATGCACTGGCAGCGGCACCGCACCGGTGCGGTCTTTAATCATATCAACGCAGTTAAAGAAATCCGCGCCAATTTTGTCCATTTTATTGACAAAAACGATACGCGGCACCGAATAACGGTCGGCCTGACGCCAAACTGTTTCAGTCTGCGGCTCTACACCGGCATTGGCATCAAGCACACATACAGCACCATCAAGAACCGCCAACGAACGCTCAACCTCAATGGTGAAGTCAACGTGGCCGGGCGTGTCGATGATGTTAAAACGAAACTTTGCCGCATCCGGATCATCGCCATACTCAGGTGACGGCGTCTCGCCATCTTCTGTGCGGAACCAGAAACATGTTGTCGCGGCCGAAGTAATGGTAATGCCGCGCTCTTGCTCCTGCTCCATCCAATCCATGGTGGCGTTGCCATCATGCACTTCGCCCAGCTTATGTGAACGGCCTGTGTAATACAAAATCCGCTCAGTCGCTGTGGTCTTACCTGCATCAATATGCGCCATGATGCCGAAATTACGATAGCGCTCTAAAGAGTATTCGCGTGTCATGTTCTACTCCAACCTTCTCACTTACCAGCGATAATGGGAGAAGGCGCGGTTTGCCTCAGCCATTTTATGTGTATCTTCACGCTTTTTGACGGCGTTGCCGCGATTATTCGCAGCATCCATCAATTCGCCTGACAGACGATCCATCATTGTGGTTTCACCACGCTTGCGCGAGCTGTCAATCAGCCAGCGGATCGCCAGTGCCTGCGCCCGCTCAGACCGCACCTCGACCGGCACCTGATAGGTCGCACCACCAACCCGGCGTGAACGCACTTCCAGATGCGGCCGTACATTTTCCAGCGCATCATGAAACACTTTAACCGGCTCGTTACCGGACTTTTCCTGAATACGGTCAAACGCACCATAGACAATCTTTTCGGCAACTGACCGCTTGCCGTCAAACATCAGGCAAGACATGAATTTTGATACGACGGTATCTTTGAATTTCGGATCTGGAAGAACCGGCCGTTTTTCTGCTCTATGACGACGTGACATATGTGCCTCTTCTTACTTTGGACGCTTGGCGCCGTATTTAGAACGCCGCTGGCGACGATCGCCGACGCCCTGGGTGTCCAATGTGCCGCGAATGATGTGATAGCGAACGCCCGGCAAATCCTTTACCCGGCCACCGCGGATCAGGACGACTGAGTGTTCTTGCAAATTATGCCCTTCACCGGGGATATAGCTTGACACTTCATACCCATTCGTCAAACGCACACGCGCGACTTTCCGCAAAGCCGAATTCGGCTTTTTCGGGGTGGTTGTGTACACTCTGGTGCAGACGCCGCGTCGTTGCGGGCATGCTTCCATTGCAGGAACTTTTGTACGCGCTACCGGACGCTTGCGTCCGTGCCGGATCAGCTGGTTAATCGTTGGCATTACTGCCCCTTTTTTTCTCGACCAATACGCACTTTACGTGCAACAGGCCAGTTTTGCCTGATTCTGCAGGCAAAACCGCCAAACATTCTCCATTATGGAGCCTAATTCTCGTCACCTAATATACAGGCCTAGCGTCTGATACGAGACCGGCGTTTACGCCGCTGTACCACCACCTAGGTCTAAAAGGTTGCCGGATACTATTTTTTGCGGGCCGAACGGTCAAGCGCTTTTTACGCCTTTCCGCCCGTTATCCGCATTTTTTTTGTCTGACCGCCAGATTCATTCGGTTTGGCGGTCAAAGCCTAGTCATTTGCCGCGACTTGTGCGTCTTCGAAGGATGATTCCTGAACATCCAGCGCCGGCGCCTCAGCTTCACGCTGTGCGATGATCGCTTTATCACGATCAGCCGCGATCCGGCGCAACCGATTCATCACCGAACCGGTACCAGCCGGGATCAACCGCCCAACAATGACGTTTTCCTTCAAGCCGTCGAGGGTATCTTCTTTACCGCTCACCGCTGCCTCTGTCAGAACACGGGTTGTTTCCTGGAAAGACGCCGCCGAAATAAAGCTGTTGGTCTGCAACGATGCTTTGGTGATGCCAAGCAGCACCGGCTGTGCCACAGCCGGACGCAAACCTTCGGCTTCGAGCGCTGAATTTGCCTTGGCAAACTCTTCACGGTCAACCTGTTCACCAACAAGGAAGGTGCTGTCAGCCGGATCACTCACTTCAACTTTTTGCAGCATCTGGCGCACGATCACTTCGATATGCTTGTCGTTGATTTTCACGCCCTGCAACCGGTAGACATCCTGAATTTCCTTGACCAGATAAGCGGCTAGCGCCTCTACCCCAAGGATGCTCAGAATATCATGCGGTACCGGGCTGCCATCAAGCAGCAGATCGCCCTTACGCACCACATCGCCCTCATTCACCGCCAATGGACGACCCTTTGGCAGCAGATATTCAACGGCATCCAGATCACCATCCAATGGCACCACGCGAATACGCCGCTTGGCTTTGTAGTCATTGCCAAACTCAACCCGCCCTTCGGCCTCGGCAATCACCGCAAAATCTTTTGGCCGACGTGCTTCGAACAGCTCGGCAACCCGCGGCAAACCACCTGTGATATCGCGGGTCTTTGACGACTCGCGGGGAATACGTGCCAGCACATCGCCAGCCTGAACCGTTGCCCCATTATCAACCGACAAGATCGAGCCGGCAGACAGGAAATAACGGGCCTCAAGGCCGTTTGTCAGGGTCAGCACTTCGCCCTTTTCATCACGCAAGGTAATACGTGGACGCAGATTGCTGCCACCAGCAGCCTGTTTCCAATCGACAACTTCCTTGCTCGAAATACCGGTCGCATCGTCGGTTATTTCACGTATCGACACGCCTTCGGTCAGATCGACATAATTGGCGACACCATTCAGCTCAGAAATAATCGGCATGGTGTACGGATCCCATTCGATCAACACCTTGCCGGCAGCAACTTCTTCGCCTTCTGAGACAAATAATTTGCCACCATAAGGCAAGCGATGCCGGGCGCGCTCACGTCCTTGCTCATCCATGATCAGCAATTCGGTATTACGGCTCATGACAATTTCATTGCCACTCTTGTCCGTCACCAAAGCGGCATCTTCAAGCTTGATCACACCGCCGATGCTGGCCTCGATGTTGGACTGTTCGGCGCCGCGCTGTGCGGCACCGCCGACATGGAATGTCCGCATTGTCAATTGTGTACCGGGCTCGCCGATTGATTGCGCCGCGATAACACCAACAGCTTCACCAATATTGACATCGGTACCGCGTGCCAGATCACGACCGTAACAATTTCCGCAAATGCCGGTTTCTGCCTCACATGACAGTGCCGAGCGGATTAATGCCTGATCAGCCCCGGATGCCTCGATCGCCGCCGCATGCTCTTCGGTGACCATCTGACCGGCTGCCACCAAAACCTTGCCGGTTTTCATGTCAACCAGATCCTCGGCCAAAACCCGACCAAGAATACGTTCAAACAGCGGATCAACAATGTCACTGCCATTCATCACCGGACGGATTGTCAGGCCGTTATTGGTGCCACAATCAACGATGGTGACAATGCAATCCTGCGCCACATCAACCAAACGACGTGTCAGATAGCCAGAGTTCGCTGTCTTCAGGGCGGTATCGGCCAGACCTTTACGCGCGCCATGGGTCGAGTTGAAATATTCCAGCACATTCAGCCCTTCCTTAAAGGAAGAAATGATCGGCGTTTCGATAATCTCGCCAGATGGCTTTGCCATCAGCCCGCGCATACCAGCCAACTGCTTAATCTGCGCCGCTGAACCACGCGCACCTGAATGCGCCATCATCCAGACCGAGTTAATCGGCTCACCATCCTTGGCGGTGGAAATACCTTTCATCATCTCGTCGGCAACGAGATCAGAACATCGTGACCATACATCGACCACTTTATTGTATTTTTCACCCTGGGTGATCAGGCCATCAAGATATTGCTGCTCAAATGTTTTGACCTCGGCCTCGGCTTCATTGACGTATTTTTCCTTCAGCTCAGGCGTCGTCAAATCAGCAATACCAAACGAGATACCCGCATCACAGGCCTGACCAAAGCCAAGCGTCATCAGACGGTCACAAAAGATCACCGTGTCTTTCTGTCCGCAATGACGATATACGTGATCGATCACGTCACTGACTTCTTTCTTCGTCATCAGCTTATTGACCAGTTCAAATGAACAAGACGGATTGTCCGGCAGCAAATCGGCAAGCTGCGCCCGCCCCGGTGTGGTTTCAATCACCTTTAAAATACGTGATCCGTCAGTGTCGCGGGTGGGTACCCGTGCCTTTACCTTGGCATGCAGACTGACCGAGCCATTGCCAAGTGCCAGCAAAATTTCCTGCACATCGGCGAACACCATGCCTTCGCCTTTTTCATTATCGCGTTCCATCGACATGTAATACAGGCCAAGAATAATATCCTGTGACGGCACGATAATCGGCTTACCATTGGCCGGGCTCAAAATATTATTGGTCGACATCATCAATACCCGGGCTTCAAGCTGGGCTTCTAATGACAAGGGCACATGCACCGCCATCTGGTCGCCATCAAAGTCCGCGTTAAAGGCGGTACAGACCAGCGGATGCAGTTGAATGGCTTTGCCCTCAACCAGCACTGGTTCAAATGCCTGAATGCCAAGCCGGTGTAATGTTGGCGCCCGGTTCAGCATCACCGGATGCTCACGGATCACCTCTTCCAGAATATCCCATACCTCGGGCCGTTCTTTTTCCACCATTCGCTTGGCCATTTTCACCGTACTTGCCAGCGAATAGAGCTCCAGTTTCGAATAGATAAACGGCTTGAATAATTCGAGTGCCATTTTCTTTGGCAGACCACATTGGTGCAGCTTCAGCTCTGGCCCCACCACAATGACCGAACGACCCGAATAATCGACCCGCTTGCCAAGCAAGTTCTGCCGGAACCGTCCCTGTTTGCCTTTCAGCATATCTGACAAAGATTTCAACGGACGTTTATTGACGCCACTGATCACCCGCCCACGGCGGCCATTGTCAAACAGGGCATCGACTGATTCCTGCAACATACGCTTTTCGTTACGCACGATAATATCAGGTGCGCGCAATTCGATCAGCCGCTTCAGCCGGTTATTCCGGTTGATCACCCGACGATACAGATCATTCAGGTCAGACGTTGCAAAACGCCCCCCATCAAGTGGCACCAATGGCCGCAGTTCCGGTGGAATGACCGGCACCACATCCATGATCATCCATTCCGGGCGGCAGCCGGACTCGCGGAACGAGTCAACCAGCTTGAGCCGCTTCACCAGCTTTTTGCGCTTGGCTTCAGAGCCGGTTTCAGCCAGTTCGGTGCGGATTATGCCGCGCTCGGTTTCAAGATCGATATCACCAAGGATTTTCTTGATGGCTTCGGCACCGATGCTGGCTTCAAACGCATCATCACCAAATTCATCCTGCGCGTCATAAAATTCTTCTTCGCTCAGAAGCTGGCCTTTTGTCAGCGATGTCATGCCCGGTTCAATAACCACGAAATTTTCGAAATACAGCACCCGCTCAAGATCCTTGAGGGTCATATCGACCAGCAGACCGATGCGGCTTGGCAGTGATTTCAGGAACCAGATATGCGCCACCGGCGCGGCCAGCTCGATATGTCCCATGCGTTCGCGGCGTACCTTTGACAAGGTCACCTCGACACCGCATTTCTCGCAGATAATGCCGCGATATTTCATCCGCTTATATTTGCCACACAGACATTCATAATCGCGCACCGGGCCAAAAATACGCGCGCAAAACAGCCCGTCTTTTTCCGGCTTAAATGTGCGATAATTGATGGTTTCTGGCTTTTTGATTTCGCCAAACGACCAAGACCGGATACGTTCCGGCGCAGCAATTGAAATCCTGATCTTGTCAAAGCTTTGTGGGCCTTGTGACTGGCCGAAAGGATTCATCAAATCGTTCATTTATTTATCTCCCCAACATCTGTTGGTGTCGTGTGAGTCGCATTAACGTGGCAAAAAGCTGTCAGGGGCAATGTTGTGACCCTGACAGTTATCATTACTTTAATATTCAGCCTCATGAAGATCGACATTCAGGCCAAGCGAGCGCAGTTCCTTCACCAGAACATTGAATGACTCAGGAATGCCGGACTCGAAATCATCATCGCCGCGGACGATTGATTCATAGACCTTGGTACGGCCGGAAACGTCATCCGACTTGACGGTGAGCATTTCCTGTAATGTGTAGGCTGCGCCATACGCCTCAAGCGCCCAGACTTCCATCTCACCAAAGCGCTGTCCACCAAACTGTGCCTTACCACCCAGCGGCTGCTGTGTGACCAGCGAGTATGGGCCGATCGAGCGGGCATGGATCTTGTCATCAACAAGGTGGTGCAGTTTCAGCATATAGATATAGCCAACCGTCACCGGCCGGTCGAACACTTCACCGGTACGGCCATCGGTCAGCCATTCCTGTCCGGTTTTGCTCAAGCCAGCTTTTTCCAGCAAGGTCACCACATCCGCCTCACGGGCGCCGTCAAACACCGGCGTGCCCATTGGCACACCACGCGACAGAATTTCGGCCTGTTCAATGATCTGATCGTCATTCATCACCGCCAGCTCATTGTCGAACTGTTCGGCGCTATAGATTTCAGACAACAGATTGCGTAACGGCTTGACGTCAACCTTGGCACGCGCCGCCTCGGCAGCCGCGCCAACTTGTTTACCAAGACCACGCGCCGCCCAGCCAAGATGGGTCTCCAGAATCTGCCCGACATTCATGCGCGACGGCACGCCTAGCGGGTTCAGCACAATATCAACAGGTGTGCCATCTTCCAGATACGGCATATCTTCCATTGGCACGATGCGGGAAATCACCCCTTTGTTACCATGGCGACCGGCCATTTTATCGCCTGGCTGCAGCTTGCGCTTTACCGCGACGAACACTTTTACCATCTTCATCACGCCCGGCAGCAATTCATCACCGCCCTGCAATTTATCGACCTTGTCGTTAAACCGCGCCTGCAAAGCCGCAACAGCACTCTCGAAATCAGCAATCTGCGCTTCGATCAGCTTTTGCACATCATCCGCTTTAACAGCAATCTGCTGCCATTGCGATTTTGGCAGTTCTTCCAGCATGGCCGCGTCAATTTTGCTGCCAGCCTTGATGCCTTTTGGCCCTGTTGCAATGCTCTGGCCATCAAACAATTCGGCCATACGACCATAGAAACCACGCTCTAAGATGGCGCGTTCATCGTCACGGTCTTTGCCAAGACGGTCGATTTCAGCGCGGTCAATAGCCAGTGCGCGTTCATCTTTTTCCACACCCCGGCGCGAGAACACCCGCACCTCTACAATGGTGCCTGATCCGCCCGGTGGCAGCTTCAGTGACGTATCACGCACATCTGATGCTTTTTCACCAAAGATAGCCCGCAACAGCTTTTCTTCCGGCGTCATCGGTGATTCACCTTTTGGTGTCACCTTGCCGACAAGAATATCGCCCGGGCCAACCTCTGCACCGACATAGACAATACCGGCCTCATCAAGATTTTTCAGTGCTTCTTCACCCACATTTGGAATATCGCGGGTGATTTCTTCCTGACCAAGCTTGGTATCGCGCGCCATAATTTCATATTCTTCAATATGAATTGAGGTGAACACATCATCCCGCACAATCCGCTCGGAAATCAGGATTGAATCCTCAAAATTATAGCCGTTCCATGGCATAAAGGCGACCAGCACATTCCGGCCAAGCGCCAATTCACCATCCTCGGTAGATGGGCCATCGGCGATAATGTCGCCGCGGCGCACCGTATCACCCACCTTTACCAATGGACGCTGGTTCACCGTGGTATTTTGATTAGACCGCTGAAATTTCAGCAGGCTGTAGATATCAACCGGCGACACATTTTCTTCGGTTTCTTCACTTGCCCGCACAACGATCCGTGTGGCATCCACCTGATCGATCACGCCAGCCCGGCGCGCAACAATGGTCACGCCTGAATCACGTGCCACACGCGCTTCCATACCGGTGCCGACAATTGGCGCTTCGGCGCGCAATAATGGCACCGCCTGACGCTGCATGTTTGACCCCATCAGCGCACGGTTGGCATCATCATTTTCCAGGAATGGAATCAATGCGGCGGCAACCGACACCAACTGTTTTGGTGACACGTCCATCAGCTCAATATCGGTTGGCCGGGCCAGACCAATATCGCCAGCCCGACGCACCGGAATAAGCTCACCAACAAATTTATTGTCTTTATCCAGCTCGGCATTTGCCTGGGCGATTGTGTAACGGCCCTCTTCCATTGCCGAAATATACCGCACTTCGTTGGTCACCTGACCGTCGACAACCTTTCGGTAAGGTGTCTCGATAAAGCCATAGCGGTTAATTTTAGCATGTGTTGCCAGCGAATTGATCAGGCCGATATTTGGCCCTTCCGGCGTTTCAATCGGGCAAATCCGGCCATAATGCGTTGGATGCACATCGCGCACCTCAAAGCCGGCGCGTTCCCGCGTCAAACCACCCGGCCCAAGTGCCGATACGCGGCGTTTGTGGGTAATTTCTGACAGCGGGTTAGTCTGATCCATAAATTGTGACAATTGCGATGAACCAAAAAATTCACGCACCGCAGCGGCGGCCGGCTTGGCATTAATCAGATCAGCCGGCATCACTGTATCAATTTCGACCGACCCCATACGCTCACGAATGGCGCGTTCCATCCGCAACAGGCCAATCCGGTATTGGTTTTCCATCAATTCACCGACCGAGCGCACCCGGCGGTTGCCAAGATGGTCGATGTCATCAATGTCGCCATGCCCGTCTTTCAGCCCGACAAGCACTTTGAGAACCGCCATAATATCGGCTTTGCGCAACACCCGCAGATTATCATCAGTCTCAAGTTCAAGACGTGAATTCATCTTCACCCGGCCAACCGACGACAAATCATAACGGTCGCTGTTAAAGAACAGGCTCTGGAACAGGGCATGCGCACTTTCCAATGTTGGCGGCTCACCCGGGCGCATCACCCGGTAAATATCAACCAATGCGTCTTCGCGGCTGTTATTGCGATCTGCTGCCAGCGTATTGCGCAGATGCGGGCCAAAATTAACATTATCGATGAACAGAATGCCCAGCTGCTTGACCCCGGCTTCGGCAAATTTAGCGAGCGCTTCTTCGGTAAGCTCGTCACCAGCCTCGGCAAAAATCTCGCCTGTCGCCATATTCACAACATCGTCAGCAACAAAGCGTCCCAACAGATCATTGTCGGTCACGAAAATTGATTTCACCCCAGAATCGGCCAGCTTTTTCAGCGAGCGCGGGGTCATCTTGGTACCGGCTGTGGCAATCACCTCTTTGGTTTTTGCATCGACCAGATCACGCACAAGCTTGTTGCCTTTGAGCGATTCAACGTCAAAATCATACTGCCAGCCATCGCCTTTACGGCTGTAGGTCACGGTCTGGTAAAAATGCCCCAAAATTTCTTCGCGGCCCATGCCGGTGATACGGGTTGGATCAACCTCTTCACCGGTTTCAGCACACCCATCCATATAGGCTTCGGACTCAACATCCGGCAGCGCCATCATGAATGTGGTGGCCGGCAATTTACGCTTGCGGTCAATCCGCACATTCAAGATATCTTTGGCGTCAAATTCAAAATCCAGCCATGACCCGCGATACGGGATCACCCGCGATGCAAACAGGAATTTGCCGGACGCATGCGTCTTGCCACGGTCGTGATCAAAAAACACCCCGGGAGACCGGTGCATCTGCGATACAATAACGCGTTCGGTGCCATTCACGATAAATGTACCGTTTGACGTCATCAACGGCATGTCACCCATATAGACGTCTTGCTCTTTGATATCGCGGATTGAGCGCGATCCGGTATCTTCATTTTCTTCCCAGACGACCAGTCGCAGGGTCACCCGCAGCGGCGACGCATAGGTCAGGCCGCGTTGCTGGCATTCTTCAACGTCATATTTTGGAATTTCTAATTCATAGGAAACGAATTCGAGAACCGAACGACCGGCGAAATCACCAATCGGAAACACCGATTTAAAGGTTTCCTGCAAGCCATGATCAGTACGCTCATGCGGTGCCACACCCATTTGCAAAAATGTGTCATAGCTGGAACGCTGCACATCGATAAGATTTGGCATTTGGGTCACTTCTTCGAGTTGACCAAATGTGCGACGTACCCGTTTGCGACTATCCAGAGTGCTTACATGCGATGCCATTAACAATTCCTCATCAAATCCGGTGCGGGCCATCTATTTTGCGGATGGCGACACGCTATGGGTCCCAGCGTCAAAACGCTGTCAATTAAACGACTGTGCACCGGACAGAAAAAACCGCCCGGTGCTACAGTTTTTAGATCGCTTGCAAATCAAGCGTGATTGCCGAGTTACTTAACTTCAACAGTCGCGCCAGCTTCTTCCAGCTTTGCTTTGATTTGCTCGGCTTCATCTTTTGACACACCTTCTTTGACCGGCTTTGGTGCGCCTTCAACCAGATCCTTGGCTTCTTTCAGGCCAAGACCTGTGATGGTCCGTACTTCTTTAATGACATTGATCTTTGATGCGCCGGCAGCGGCCAGAACAACATCAAATTCAGTCTTTTCTTCTGCGGCACCGCCGGCGTCACCGCCACCAGCAGGCATCGCCATTGCCATTGGAGCAGCAGCGGCAGAAACGCCCCACTTCTCTTCCAGCAATGTTGCCAGTTCAGCTGCTTCAAGAACTGTCAGGTTAGATAGGTCTTCTGCGATTTTTTCGATATCAGCCATTAGATAGTCTCCATTAAAAGGCTTGAACTTCTGATCGGGGTGTTATGACCCCTGCTGCAATTGATCTTCGCGTGCCTTGATAACACGGGCCATTTTGCCGGCCGGAGCCTGCACAACCCGGGCAATTTTGGCTGCCGGTGCTTGAACAAGCCCGACAAGTCTGCCACGCAATTCGTCAAGAGAAGGCATTTTCGCCAATGCTTCGACGCCAGCTTTGTCGAGAGTTTTCCCGTCCATGCTGCCACCAACAATGGTGATTTTTGGGTTTCCCTTGGCATAATCAACGAGGGTCTTGGCAGCCGCAACCGGGTCTTGGGACGTGCCAACAACAGTTGGCCCGGTAAAAATGCTGTCAAGATCTTCGTAACGCGTGCCTTTTAGCGCTAGCTTGGCAATCCTGTTTTTGGTTACCTTAAAGCCAGCACCGGCTTCCCGCATCTTTTGACGCAGGTCACCACTTTCCGCAACGGTCATGCCAACCTGATGCGCCACAACAACAGTTGTTGACGCATTGAAGGTTGATTGCAGCGTTTCGATCAGTTCGGCTTTTTCTGTTCTATTCACCGATCGTCTCCGCTCTGGTTAGGACTGATCTGGCATCTGCCAGGCCAATCCCAGTTGCAAAATAGACTAACAAACAATCATGCTAGTCCGCTGGCCTGCCCATAAGAAGTTCAAGCAGAAATCTGCTTGTGCTCCCCGTCTATTACGGGATCTTACGCCAGATAGTGATCTGGCCACCCGTAGTCTTGGACAGGTTTGGGATCATTGTCTTAAAAACAACCATCCCGGTTCTCCAGCCAGATTCTGGCTGGAAACTTCTGCTCTTGCGAAACCGCCGCTTACGCGACGTCTTCGACAAACACCCCGGCGCCCATGGTCGAGCTCAGGGTAATTTTTTTGATATATTGGCCTTTTGCGCCAGACGGGCGGGCTTTCCGCACAGCGTCGATAAACGCGGCTGCATTTTCCGCAATCTTGCTCTCGTCGAAACTTGCCTTGCCAATACCGGCATGCACCACACCGGCCTTTTCGGCGCGATATTGCACTTCACCAGCTTTCGCCGCAGCGACCGCGGCGGTGACATCAGCCGTTACCGTACCCAGCTTTGGGTTTGGCATCAGACCGCGCGGGCCAAGCACTTTGCCAAGCCGGCCAACAACACCCATCATGTCCGGGGTTGCGATCACCCGGTCGAATGCTGACTCACCATTTTGGATGGCTTCGGCCAGATCCTCGGCGCCAACAAGATCGGCACCAGCGGCTTTGGCTTCGTCTGCCTTGGCATCTTTTGCGAACACCGCAACACGCATGGTTTTACCGGTGCCATTTGGCATCGCCACAACGCCGCGCACCATCTGGTCAGCATGGCGCGGGTCAACCCCAAGATTCATCGCAATTTCGATGGTTTCATCGAATTTTGACGAGGCATGGCTCTTAACCAGCGCAACAGCTTCAGCCAAGGCATAGGCCTTGTTGCGATCAACAGCTTCATATGCCGCCTTTAGTTTTTTACTTGTTCTCGCCATTGGATTAGCCCTCCACAACTTCGAGGCCCATGGAACGGGCGGACCCCATTACCATTTGCATTGCACCTTCAACATCGACGGCGTTCATATCGCCCATTTTCGCGTCAGCAATTTCGCGCACCTGCGCCATTGTGACCGAGCCTGCAACCGACCGGCCAGGCTCCTTCGATGCGCTCGACAGACCTGCCGCTTTTTTCAGAAAATAGCTGACCGGCGCGGTCTTTGTGACGAAAGAAAATGATTTGTCCTGAAATACGGTGATCACAACCGGAACTGGCATATTCTTTTCCAGCGAGTCGGTGGCCGCATTAAAGGCTTTACAAAATTCCATGATATTCACACCACGCTGACCAAGTGCCGGGCCAACTGGTGGCGATGGATTTGCGCCTCCCGCCGGGATGTTCAGTTTAATATAGCCTTCAATCTTCTTTGCCATCTTCGTTCTTCCTTGACGTATGCCGCGCCATCTTGCTTGTGGCGCTCTATCTATTGTGCTCACCGCGATCGCGGCACTCTAGGCTGTATTTGGCCTAATTTATATTTTTTCGACCTGACTATATTCCAGTTCGACCGGCGTTGACCGGCCAAAGATTGACACAGTCACCTTCAGCCGCGCCTTGTCGTCGTCGGCCTCTTCGACATATCCGTTGAATGATGCAAATGGCCCATCTGATACGCGCACCTGCTCACCAATATCAAAGCTCACTGTTGTGCGCGGCCGTTCGACACCTTCGCTCATCTGACGGATCAGACGCTCAGCTTCGCTGTTTGTGATCGGAACTGGCTTGCCCTTGCCACCCAAAAAGCCAGTGACGCGCGGTTGGCTTGTGACCAATTGCCAGGCTTCGTCGCTCAGCTCCAGTTTCACCAGAATATAGCCCGGGAAAAACTTGCGCTCGCCCTCAACCCGGACGCCACGCTTCACCTCGACGACATTTTCGGTCGGCACCATGACTTCTTCGATCTGTTCTTCCAGACCGTTCGCCGCGGCTTGCTCGAGAATCGACTGGGCCACTTTTTTCTCAGAACCTGAGAAGACGTGCAGAACATACCAGCGCTTGGCCATTACCACTCTTTCCCAACCGGTTTCGGCATTCCGAAACGACAAACGTCCTGCACGCTCTTAGCTACCAAGGCCAAGAACGAACTGGACAACATTCGACAGCACCATATCAACGAGCAGGAAAAACACTGCGGCGATGGCGACCATTATAAACACAGTCAGTGTGGCAGTGCCGGTCTCGCGGCGTGACGCCCAGGTAATCCGAGACACCTCTTGGCGAACCTGCCTTACAAATTGTGCGGGCGAAACCTTAGCCATTGATAGCTGCCAATTCAAGTTTTATTTAACTGCTTGTGTTTGTCCCATAGCGTTGCCGCGCCAAGCCCTGCAGAGGCAATGCGCGCTGCTATGGTTGAGGGCTTCTAGCAAACCCGGTGCGGCATGGCAACAACTTATCGCGTTGTTGACGCAATAAAATCATTACCGTTTTTACCCAGAGCCACCAGCCACCAGCTACCAGCCATCAGCCATCAGATACCCGCAACTCGTCATAAGATACCATGACCTGGCCGGCAAAGGCAGGGCGTGTCTGCAATCGGTGATAATAGGCGGCCAAATTTGGCAAATCGGCGCGCGTCACCTCGATATCGTAATAACGGTACAAACAATGTCCCAACTGGATATCAGCAAGGCTGAAATCATCACCGGCCAGAAAGCGGGTTTTGGCCAGTGCCGCATCGGCAATCGCCAGCTCTGCCTCGACCGATTTCAACGCCGCACCAATCGCCGCAAAATCGCGTTTTGACGGCGCGATGCGGACCAGCGGCCAGAACACCGCCGGAATAAACATGCTGGCGAAATTGAGCTTTGCCCATTCTGCCCATTTATCAACCATTGCCCGCTCGGCTGGTGACTCCGGCCAGAAAGGCGCTGTCCCATATTGCGTTGCCAGATAGCGTAAAATCGCACCGGCCTCAAATATCGGGGCACTGTCACCATCAATAATGACCGGCACTTTGCCATTCGGGTTCATCTGCCGAAATTCATCGGTATTGACCAGACCATAGGTAAAGCCGGCATCAATGCGATCATAACCAAGGCCAAGTTCTTCAAGGCACCATAAAACAGATTGCACATTCACCGATGATCGTCGGCCCCAGATGGTTATTTTGCTCACTGTTTTTTTTCCTCTTGTCAGACGCTGCCAGCGCAGCCGACGGTTGACCGATAGCGTCAGTGATGACACCATAGAACGGCAGATTTGACCATCCCAAATCGGCACGCGTGCAGGCTGTCACCACCGGCAGCATAAGCTGTGCGCGGCACCCCATATCAACTTTGCCATAACATGCGTTCGGTGCGACGGCTTGTGGCGATGATTACTTTTGACAATGTTTAAAGGCGTAAAATAATGCAACAGATTGGTTTTGTAGGGTTGGGGGCGATGGGGTCAGTGATGGCACCGCTTCCGGTAGCGGCAGGGTTTTCGGTTATTGCGTTTGATACAGCATCGCAACTGCCTGATCTGCCGGATATCACAATGGCTGCTGCGCTCACAGATTTGGCCACATGTGACGCCATTATCACGATGCTGCCTGATGGCACGGTGGTGACCGCCGTCACTACACAGCTCGCCGCTGCCGGGTTTCGTGGGCTGATCATTGATATGTCGTCCAGCCACCCGGACAGCACCATTCAGCTCGGCACCGAGCTTGCTGCCTATGGCATTCGCCTTATCGATGCGCCGGTATCCGGCGGTGTTAAAAAAGCCGCTACCGGCAGCTTAATGGTGATGGCCGGCGGCAGCGCCGAAGATATCGCCGCTGCAACGACGCTGATCAGCTGTTTTGGCAGCCTGCAGCATGTTGGCCCGCTGGCGGCCGGCCATGCGATGAAGGCGCTGAACAATTATGTCTCTGCAGCCGGGCTTCTGGCCAGCATGCAGGCGTTGGCGACAGCGGAATCTTTTGGCATCAGCGCCGATAAATTTACCAGTGTGATTAACGGGTCAACCGGCCGTAACAACACCACCGAAGTCAAAATGATGCCATTTATCGCCTCGCGGCGTTATGATTCCGGGTTCTTTTTACGGCTGATGGCAAAGGATGTGACGATTGCCAGCGAGTTGATCAACAATGCCGGATTTGACGCGCCAATCACCCCAGCGCTGAACCGCTATCTGGCGGCAGCACTGGACGAGCTTGGGCAGGATGCAGACCATACCGGGCTCTATGAAATGGTCAATCCGGCGGCAAAAGACTAACGCCGGAACCATCAATCAGGCCATGTTTGTGATACAGCTATTGGGCGGCGGCTATTTGCCAGCTATTTGACGTAATAGCCCATCGCCTGCAAGCTATATTCAGCAAATTGCAATAATTCATGTTTGAGCGCGAGCTGTTGCATTTCACCAAGCAAAGCTGGCGTCTGCCCCGCCACCGGGCGGCTATGCGCAAACAGACCACGGCGTGGTGGTTTTTCACCTGTATAGCTGGTGATGACACGATCCAGACGATCATCGATGGCATCACGCATCACCGCCAGATCCTGCCCCATGCTTTTCAAATCAGCTGGCCGCTCCAGCCCGTCGGCAATCTCATCGGCAAATTGATCAAGATACCGATCCGCCTGTAGCGGCTGAAAACGCTGTTGACTGGCGGTGTCGATATTCACCGTTTTGGCAAATTCGAGGCGAAATTGCCTGATCAAGGCGCGTTTGCGTTGGGCTGTGCCAGCGCGCATCTGCCCATCGGTTTGTGGCATGTAACTGCTGCCATCGCCGCCGCGATCGGACGCTGTGGCTGTCCCGGCCTGATCGCCAGACCCGGAACTGTCGCCAGAACTACTACTGGGAGAACTACTACTGGTGCTAACACCGCCGCTCGAAGCACTACCGGCACTGCCAGTTGCGGCACTGCTTGACGAAGACGATGCGCTCAGACCGCTGTCACTGAAACCACCCGCGCTGCCGGGATATTGCGCAAAGCTTGCCTGCGACAGCGCCGCGGTGCCGCTGATCACAACAACAACCGCAACAACACAGCGCCGCCAGATGCACGACAGGCATTTCAGATAAACCATATTATTATCCACT
>ERZ802830.2013-NODE-2013-length-18725-cov-6.44033_pt1 | contig 18725 bp, 19 predicted proteins | sample MGYA00345654_ERZ802830 | MGnify/ENA primary metagenome ERZ802830 (study PRJEB30503, sample SAMEA104212375) | marine metagenome | biome: Westerlies Biome; feature: [SRF] surface water layer (ENVO:00010504) within the epipelagic zone...; material: water...
TTCGATGATGGACCCATATTGGCCGCTAGCTTCACCAATCGCGGTAACACTTTTGAGGCGTATCGCTATACCGACACCGAGGGCGATACGAGCTACTACAACGAGCTCGGCGTCAGCATGCGTAAAGCATTTTTGCGAGCACCACTCGATTTCACGCGCGTCAGCTCTAACTTCAACCCCAATCGATTGCACCCCATCTACAAAACCCAGCGGCCCCATCGTGGCACTGACTATGCCGCATCCCGTGGCACGCCGGTTTACGCAGCGGGCGACGGACGCGTTATTGAGGCGGGCTATACCCGACCCAATGGTAATTATGTCTTTGTTCAACACGGCGAACAATTTGAGACGCACTACCTGCACCTGCATCGACTGCGGGTAAAAAAAGGAGCCCGGGTTAAGCAAGGAGAAGTCATCGGCACCGTTGGCTCAACCGGCGCCGCCACTGGACCGCATTTGCATTACGAGTTTCTCGTCAACGGCGTGCACCGCAATCCACGCACCGTGCACAAAATCCTGCCCAAGGCGCGCTCCCTGTCAGATGCCGCCCTGCCGCGTTATCTGGCATCAATACGCAAACCAACTCAGCAGCTGGCCAGCCTGCGCGACGCGCAGCAGTTAGCACGCGCTCAATGACTGAATCGCTGTTTATTGGATTAATGTCAGGCACCAGCGCCGATGGCATCGACGCCGTCCTCACCGCATATGACGGTCACAAGATTAAGGTGATAGCCAGCGACCACCAATTGTTGGCACCGTCACTGCGACAGGAAATTTTGGCCTTTCGGCAACCGGGAGAGAACGAACTTCACCGCGCTGCCACCTTGGACAGCCTGCTGGCCGATGAATATGCCAAGTCGGTCCATTCACTGCTGCTAACAGCGCAGGTCTCGCCAGCCGACATCGTCGCGATTGGCCAACACGGACAAACACTGCGCCATTACCCCGACGGCGAGACGCCCTATACCGTGCAGGTGGGTGACCCCAATCGGCTCGCGGAACTGACAGGAATCACCGTCGTCGCCGATTTTCGGCGCCGCGATATCGCGGCGGGCGGTCAGGGCGCGCCGCTTGTGCCGGCCTTTCACCGGGCCCAATTCGCCACCCCAGGCGTCGCAACCGCTATTGTGAACATTGGCGGCATTGCTAATGTCTCGGCGGTATCGGCAGAGGGTTCGGTGACGGGTTGGGATACCGGCCCCGGCAACACTCTAATGGACGCTTGGATCGCGGGCCATCAAGCTGCCGCCTTTGATCAAGCAGGCGCTTGGGCAGCCACGGGAGCGGTCATACCCGACCTCCTCGAAGGTCTCCTTAAGGCGCCTTACTTCGGGCGAGCCGCACCAAAAAGCACAGGGCCTGAAGCGTTTCACCTTGAGTGGCTGGGCACGTTTTTATCGGGGGGCGAATCATCTGTAGATGTGCAGCGAACTCTATTAGAACTGACGGTAGAGAGCATCGCACACGCTCTAAAAGCCAGTTCCCCCGCCACGGTTCGGATTTGTGGCGGCGGCGCAAACAACACCTTCCTAATGGCGCGGCTGAGCGAACGACTCAGCCCTGCCAACGTCACCACCACTGAGGCGGTTGGCATACCGCCCTCTTGGGTCGAAGCAGCGGCTTTCGCGTGGTTAGCAGCACAAACAGTGGCGGGAGACCCCGGCAATGTGCCGGCCGTGACCGGAGCGCTGGCTGAGCGCGTATTGGGCGGGATTTACAGAGGTCGCTAGCGAGCGCAAGACCAACACACGTCGCTCGCGCACTAAGGCGCCTCAGGCACTGGGGCATCAAGCCTCGGAGCACAATGGGGCATCAACTGACTGACTTCTGCTGTGTGGCTCTGCCGTGAAAGGAATGCGCAGCGCAAACAATCGGCAGAGGTGCGGTTAAATGGAGAAAGATGCCCCGCAGCCACAAGTGGTGGTGGCATTCGGATTATTGACCACGAAACGCGACCCCTCGAGACCTTCAGAATAATCGAGCTCACTGCCCACCAGATATTGGTAGCTCATCGCGTCGATCAACGCCGTCGCACCATTGCGCTCTACGACCATGTCGTCTTCGCTCACTGACTCATCAAAGGAAAAGCCGTACTGGAATCCGGAGCACCCTCCCCCGGTAATATAAACCCTAAGCTTTAAGCCGGGATTGCCCTCGTCCTCAACCAGCGCACGCACCTTGCTCGCCGCATTGTCCGTTAAGCGGATTTCATTAGGATCAAAAGCTTCAACTACTGTCATCGAAATTCTCTCGCACCAACCGATTTGTAAACGATGTTTATATCCGCCTAGTGTAACGGATTTCTGGGTAAAACAACCCCACTGGTTGGGCATCATAGCTCACAGCATGAAGTCAGCTGAGGGGTAACGTATCCGCCGCTTTCGCTTCGCGCTTAGCGGCCAGATCATCAGCCACTGAGCTCGTATGTCGCATGCCGCCATTGACCTTGGCGCCGACCGCCATCTCAACCAGGTTATAGTAGACGTCTCCGTCGATCACAGCCTGCTCAGCCAACTCTAATCGCTCACTGGTATGGATATCGCCGTCTACATTACCGTTGATCGTTGCGTGGGGGACTTTGATTTCGCCCGACACCCTACCACCGGCGACAATACGTAATACAGAATCTTTGGCCTCAGCCTGAATAGAGCCCACCACCGACCCTTCAACATCCAATTGCCCGGTGAAAGTGATATCACCCTTTACGGTGGTATCCGACGAAATTAGGGTCGTACCGCCCGCTGACCCACCGGTTGACGCTGATTCTCTTCGATTGCGCATGGTGCCACTCCTATTTCTTATTCGCTGTTATTCATCGGTGAGCGGCATGCTCGGCAGCCACTAGGCTGTTCCAAGGATCACTGCGCCGCACAGTCTCTTTCTCCGGCTGAGTGAGCGTTACGACCGACTCAATCGTCTCCGGCACAAACGCGTCAGGGAGAGAAATTACTGCCTGAACCTTTTGTAAGTAACGGAATCTTAGAGGGAATACACCAGTTTGAGTGCCGCTGTCAACTGCTGCCAGCTCCAGTTTATGGGGCACACCGTCTTGTTTTCCCGCCACTGTCAGGCGCAATTCACCCCGGTATTGACGGTCTTTGCCGTCTCCGCGGTGGACGACGGTATCTACCTGCCACTGCCGGGGCTCGGCTAAGACTTGCATCGAGGGCTGGCGCAAAATAACCGCGGTTTCGCCTTCTTCTGGCGCCACCACGTCGCGATAAAACATCAGCGTTTGTCTGAGCTCTACCAATTCCGCAGCTTGATCAGCCATGAATTCACGAAGCTCATTGAGTGTTTGCTGATCGGCTTCTGACTGCTGCCTCAATTGCGTCATTTGATCACGCAATGCAACGGTGCCGTCATCCGTCAATGGCGCTGGCATCACGCCGCGCTGCCCCGCCCAGAACCCAATCGCTCCTACCACAGTGATGACCGAGAATAGCATCAGCAGTCGACGACGACCCGCATGGGGGTGTTCCCGCTTGACGATAGTGCGATGATGTTGATGTTTCATACGATGGCCCCCAGCACACCCTAGGGCGTTAACGCGATGCCCTCGAGCCCGGCTGATTCTGGCTGACCTACCATTAAGTTCATCGCCTGCACCGCTTGACCGGCAGCCCCTTTAACCAGATTGTCGATGGCTGATAGCACGACCACGGTATCCCGGCCCTGGGGTTGGGCCACCGCGAGTTGGCAGATATTGGCCCCGCGGACATTTCGCGTTGCCGGATGCTCGCCAGCGGGTAGCACCATCACAGAGGGCTCCGTCGCAAAGCATTGCTCAAACAATCCCTGTAAATCGCTGACCTCACCAGTCAATTGTGCAAATAGCGTAGCGTGAATGCCTCGACTCATTGGCACCAAATGCGGCACAAACGTGAGGCTCACCGGTTGTTGGGTCATCCCCGAAAGTCCCTGCTCCATTTCAGGCAGGTGACGATGCCCCGAGACACCGTACGCGCTCAAGCTCTCCCCGGCTTCTGTCAACAAACTGCCCAGCTTGGCCTGCCGACCTGCGCCACTGGTGCCAGATCCACAGGAGGCGACCAAGCTTCTGGTATCCACGATACCCGCCGTTAATAGCGGCAAAAATCCAAGCTGAACCGCGGTGGGGTAACAACCGGGACACGCCACAAGGCGCGCCGCTTTGATCGCCTCTCGATGGGTCTCAGGTAATCCATAAACCGCCTGGGCACAGAGCTCAGGTGCCGCATGGGACTCGCCATACCAGCGCTCCCACACAGCCACATCGGTCAGTCTGAAATCGGCCGATAGATCCACCACCCGAATCCCCTGCTTGATCAGCGCCGGCACTTCTCTCATCGCAACGTTGTGGGGGGTGGCAAAAAACACCACGTCGCAGGCGGCGTAATCTGCGTCAGCAGGATCGGTAAAACAGAGATCAGAAAACCCCAGTAAGCTCGGGAATAAGTTATCGAGCCGACGTCCCGCCTCGCCTCTGGAAGTCACCACATCAATCGTGACGCCAGGGTGCTGCAGTAACAATCGCACCAATTCTATGCCGGTATAACCCGTCGCGCCGACCACTCCGACCCTGATCATTTTTACGCCTGCTTCTGTTAGTGTTGCGGGGCCTATACTGTCTCATGATCAATCGCGCGGTGTCATGGCCGAGCGGGCTTTTTACCAAAGGCGCAAAAGGACACTGCCATGCTCTGGATACAAGGATTTCATGTCATTTTTGTGGTCTGTTGGTTTGCAGGACTCTTTTACTTACCCCGTATCTTGGTTTACTACGCCCAAAGCCCAGCGCCAGAAACCAAGGCCGTACTCGCCGTCATGGCACGCAAACTGTATCGCTTTGTCACGCCCTTTATGCTCCTCGCCATCGCGCTGGGCCTATGGCGCCTCTCTTTCCAATGGGAGTATTACCTGACCAGCGGCTGGATGATCGCGAAACTAGCGGGCGTGGCATGCTTAGTTGCCTACCACCTTCAAACCGGCGTTTATGTGGGTCGAGTTTGTCGGGGTGACGATAATAAGACTCACGTGTTTTACCGCGTGTTTAATGAGGTACCCGTCCTCTTCTTATTTTTGATTATCCTGTTGGTCTATCTCAGGCCCACCGCGGGCGCGTGAAGCGCATGGGGTGCGCCCATCGTCGTCGCCTGCGATAATCAGCCCCCATTATTGGAGAGTCCGAGTGTCATGAGCCGATCTGAAGTGCTCTTTGAGCGTGCTAAAAAAACGATTCCCGGTGGCGTTAATTCGCCAGTTCGCGCCTTCAAGGCGGTCGGAGGAACCCCTCGCTTCATGGAGCGCGCCGATGGTGCCTACCTCTTTGATGCCGACGGACGCCGTTACATTGATTACGTGCTCTCATGGGGCCCCATGATCATGGGCCATAATCACCCCCGGGTGCGCGACGCGGTGGTCGAAGCCGCTCAAGGCGGCCTCAGCTTCGGCTGTCCTACCGAAATCGAAATTGAACTGGCAGAGACCATCAGTCGTCTTGTTCCGAGCATGGCGTTAGTCCGCATGACCAGCTCGGGCACTGAGGCCACCATGAGTGCCATCCGACTGGCTCGAGGGTTTACCGGCCGCGACAAAATTATTAAGTTTGAAGGCTGCTATCACGGTCACTCAGACTCACTGCTGATCAAGGCGGGGTCAGGTGCGCTCACCTTTGGTGTCCCCAGCTCACCGGGTGTTCCCGAGGTCCTCGCTCAACACACCATTACCCTCCCGTTTAATGATTTGCCGGCACTCGAGGCAGCGATGGACGAATTAGGTGATCAGATTGCCTGTGTCATTACCGAGCCAGTCGCGGGCAATATGAACTGCATCCCCTCCGTGGATGGATACTTAGAGGGAATGCGTGAACTTTGCACCCGTCATGGCGCCGTGCTGATATTCGACGAGGTCATGACCGGCTTTCGCTTTGGCACGGGCGGCGTACAAGGCTACCTGGGGATCACACCCGATATCACCTGCCTAGGGAAAGTGATTGGTGGCGGCATGCCTGTCGGCGCCTTTGGTGGGCGGCGAGACATCATGGAGCAGATTTCACCGCTGGGTCCCGTTTATCAGGCGGGTACGTTGTCGGGGAATCCGGTCGCCATGGCGTCGGGCCTCGCTACCATGTCGATCATCAGCGAACCGGGCTTTTACGATGATCTGTTTAGACATACCCAAGCGCTGTGTGACGGCATGCGCGAAGCCGCAAAAAGTGCCGGGGTGCCCTTTACCACCAATCATCTCGGCTCGATGTTCGGCGGTTTTTTCACCGAGGAAGAAACCGTGACGCAATACCATCAAGTGATCAATTCGAACGTCGCCGCGTTTAATCAATTTTTCCACTTGATGCTAGACAGCGGTGTTTACCTCGCACCGGCCTCTTTCGAGGCAGGTTTTATGTCTGCTGCCCATACTGATGAAGACATTCAGACCACTGTAGAAGCGGCACAGGCCGCTTTCGCGTCGCTATGAACCGACTGGAGCACTTGCTATGAGCCAACGTGGACCATTTCCTCACACTCGACTGCGCCGTCTGCGGGCAACCGGCTTTGCGCGCAATATGGTTCGCGAAAGCACCCTGAGCCCGGCTGACTTTATTTATCCAGTATTTGTCTTAGAGGGCAGCGGGCAGCGAGAAGCAGTACCCTCGATGCCGGGGGTCGAGCGCCTGAGCGTCGACTTACTGGTGGAACTCGCCAAAGAAGCTGACTCACTGGGTATTCCTGCCCTCGCTCTGTTCCCGGTCATTGGACAGGCCGACAAATCACTGCTCGGTGAGGCAGCGTATGCCGAGGATGGTTTAGTGCAGCGAGCGGTTGCTGAGCTCAAGAGTGCGGTACCAGCATTGGGGATCATCACGGACGTCGCCTTGGATCCCTACACGACGCACGGCCAGGACGGCATCATCGATGACTCAGGCTACGTACTCAACGACGTGACCCGCGATGCGTTGGTCAAACAAGCGCTGAGCCATGCGGCCGCCGGTGCTGATGTCGTCGCCCCCTCGGACATGATGGATGGGCGGATTGGCGCCATACGGACTGCGCTGGAGTCAACAGGACATGTCAACACGCTCATCCTGTCCTATGCCGCCAAGTATGCGTCGAGCTACTACGGCCCATTCCGAGATGCCGTTGGCTCGGCCGGTAACATTAAGGGAGGCGACAAAAAGACCTACCAAATGGATCCAGGAAATACCGACGAAGCCTTGCACGAGGTGGCACTCGATCTGCAGGAGGGCGCTGATATGGTGATGGTTAAGCCCGGCATGCCGTATCTCGATATTGTGCGACGCGTCAAAAACGAATTCAAAGTACCCACGTTTGCTTACCAAGTCAGTGGTGAATACGCCATGCACCAAGCGGCCTTCGCTCAAAATTGGTTAAATCGGGAGGCCGTGATGCTCGAATCGTTACTGTGTTTTCGTCGCGCAGGGGCCGACGGAATCCTGACCTATTTTGCGATGGATGCCGCGCGTTTACTCAATTCCTGACACCCCCATGAAGTGGCGTGTTGCTATCGTTTTTTCGGTGCTGACACTAGGTAGTCTCAGCGCCACAACACAAGCCCAATCTGATGCAATCAATGCCGATTGCGGCTGCCTATGGGAAGGCAGTTTTTCAAAGGTTGCACCGCAGGCCGATCTGGTCCTCCTCGGTCAAGTACAAGCGATCAAGGGCAACGCCGTCGACTTGGTGCCTGAGACCATTTTGAAAGGCACATTCTGGCAAGATACCCTGCGAGTTTGGATGAAAACACAAGATTATTGCCGCCCGCCAGCAGAGTACTTTGCGCTCGGTAGTCGCTGGGTAATGGCGCTATCACAGATCCAGGAGCGACCCGAGGACAGCTTCAATCCGTCTACCCCCAATCAAAGTTTCGGCCGTCTACTGGATTATCAGTTATCCAGCTGCGGCGGCTACTGGTTGCGGGTGAACGGCAACACAGTTACCGGTAATTTAGTTGCCAACATGCCGCGTTTTTATCATCAACCCGACATGTCCCCCGTATTAGTCGACTTGGTCGCAGGCTATTTGGCGGGCACCGTGCCCGAATCGGCACTCATTGAAGCCAGCCGAGTGCACCCCGAAGCCGTTGACACGCTGATTCTCGATACGCGGAGTTTTCTCCGCGGCCAAGGGGGCTGGATTGAGAATGAAGATAAAAGTGGGGACGAGGGTGAGGGTGAGGGTGAGGAAGACTGAAATTGCTTAAGGTCTTACTCAACCGTTCTCAATTGCATCGACCCTGATAACCCCGAGCACCCAAGCCCCGTCAGCGGCCCGGCGCACGATGCCCGCGCACTGTCAGTGAATCTCCTCACCGGATTAATTCGGGGAGTGCTTCTTCCCCTAGACTCATCGTTGCGTTGGCATTGGAGGGTATTTTGGGGGCAGCTATGCCCCCTCACGCATTAACATCAGCATTTCATCAATCATCATGAGCGACAGGCCCCAAATGCGGTAACTCGCATATAAAAAAGAGTCGGTCTCCAATGTTTTCCCTTTCCACTCCCATTTCATCGGTTCCCGCTTATCCGGTTGCATGAGAAAATCGAGGGGCACCCAGACCACTTCCGCCACCTCATAATTCGGCGTCATTATCGGGACCTCGTTTACCTGAAAAACGAATGGCGTCACCAGCATTTCAGGGCGATCAGCACGCCACCCTGTATTCACATCAGTTAACTCGCCCAGCTGTGTCCCGCACTGCAGCAGATCAACGCCTAGTTCCTCTTCAGTCTCGCGTAAAGCACACCGCAAATTCGATTCATCGCCGGGATCACGGCGTCCGCCCGGAAACCCCATATGACCCGACCATGGATCTCCCTCCCGGACTGCACGGCGAATCATTAACATTTCAGTCGTGTCCCCGCACTCTCGCAATATGATCGCCACAGCGGCTCTGCCAGCTTGTGGCTCAAACCCAGCCCGCTCCTTATGAAACTGCACTAAGCGTTGCTTTATTTTCGGAGTTAACACTGTCATCTGGGTGCTGCTACCTTTTCGGCTGACCGCTCGACGCGAAAACCGGTCTGTCATTGCAGCACAGATTTTGTTGTCATGGGCCCATGATAACGCGTAACGCTGTGAAGTTAGCGGCAGGGGCCGTAGGGTTCCGGTAGAATGTGGCCTCCTTGCAACCAATAGGCCTCAACCTGTGAAATCTTATGCTGCTTACGCTATCGGCGCCGCGCTGGTCGATACCGAGATACAAGTCACCGATAACGATCTCGTCGCTATGAATGTGGAAAAGGGCATGATGACGCTGATGGACCAATCCCAGCAGACTCACATGCTCTCTCAGCTCTCCGAACATCTCATCCAAGCCAGTCATGCGTCAGGTGGCAGCGCTGGCAACAGTATGATTGCCACTGCACTAATGGGCGCGCCGACCTACATGAGCTGCAAGGTAGCGCAGGATACCGACGGTGATATTTACCTCTCGGATCTAGAGCAATCGGGTGTCGCGCATGGCCTCAATGACCAACGCAAAGAGGGCGTCACGGGTAAATGTCTTGTGCTTATCACACCCGATGCAGAGCGCTCTCTCAACACCCATCTTGGTATTTCAGAAACGTTGTCAGTCGACGAGGTCAACGAAGACGCCATTAAAGCCTCGCAATGGGTTTATCTAGAGGGATATTTGGTGACCTCTCCGACCGGGCACGCAGCCGCTCTGAAAACCAAAGCGCTGGCAGCACAGCATCAAATTCAAACGGCCGTCAGCTTTTCCGACCCGGGCATGGTGAAATTCTTTCGCGATAACATGGCCGCAATGGTGGAAGGCGGCGTGGATCTGGTGTTTTGTAATAAAATAGAGGCGCTTGAATGGGGCCAATGTGACTCATTGGATGACGCCATCTCAGCCATTAAGCAGGTCGCTAGGCGCTTTGTGATCACACTCGGGGCAGAGGGCGCCATCGCTTGGGATGGCGCGACATTACACCGAGTCTCTGCACCGGCAGTCGACGCCGTTAACACCAATGGTGCCGGCGACATGTTCGCAGGTGCCTTTCTGTATGCGCTATCGCGCGGAGAAAATGATTTACGTGCAACCGAATTTGCCACCCTTGCAGCCAGTGAAGTAGTAAAATCTTTTGGACCACGGCTAGATAGAGCAGCCTGTCTTGCTCTTCGCCGTCAATTTTTTGGTGACTGAACGGTCATCACGGAAACGGGAATAGTGGATACTCATGAGCGATAAAGAAATCAAACCAGTCATCAAAGCTGATCCGCTCTACCAAATGTTGCGTCAGGAAGACGTGGACGGCTTCAACACCAACCGGGATTCACTCGACAGCACTGAATTGACCGGTGGCGACTATCGCGGCCGAGATCTTCGGCGAATGAACGCTCGAGGCTTGGACTTTTCTAATGCCTATTTTCGTAACTGCGACCTGAGCGGTATCGATTTCCGCGAAACCAATCTCGAGGGCGCCAGTTTGATGGACGCCAAAGTGTCGGGAGTCTATTTTCCGACAGCGCTCAGCGCTGATGAGATCCGTTTGTCACTGGATTACGGCACGCGTCTGCGTTACCCCAATGACTGACTCGGCATGAGACAGATCGACACGCAGCGGTTGCAAGCGCTTACGCTGACGTTCACGCGGTGCTGGGCGATGGTGCTCGTGGCGATCGCGCTACTGACCCATGCCCTACCGGGACACACTCAAAACAGTTTGGCTGATGCCCTAAAGCAACAAACTGAGTTCTTACCAGTAGAGCAAGCCTATCAACTGGAAGGGGAACTGACGGCAGCGGGTGATCTGCGTCTTTATTGGCAAATCACCGAAGGATACTATCTATACCAACACGCTTTTAATGTCAGGGTCGCATCACCCTATCAATCTGAGCCACTGGAGATTGCTTACCCGCCCGCACTGAACAAAACCGATGAGTTTTTCGGTGAAGTGCAGGTGTATTACGACCATGCCGATCTGACCGTTCCGCTGCCCTCAGCCGAGGAGTCGCTCACGCTTGCGGTGACCTACCAAGGCTGCGCAGACGCAGGGTTGTGCTACCCACCCAAGACCCAATATCTCATCGTCAATGGCTCGAGCGGCACCGTCTCAACCACTACATTGGTCACGATGCCGCCGGTCGAAGACGCACCGGTAACGCCCTCCCCCGCAGGGATGACTCTCCTGCTTGCATTGGGGCTCGCCTTTCTTGGCGGCGTCATTCTCAACACCATGCCCTGCGTCTTTCCTATTCTGTCGTTAAAAGTACTGAGCTTTGCTACCGGTGATCCCGCGACCCATCGCCGGCATGGCCTCGCTTATTTACTGGGTGTGGTGTCGTCGTTTCTTTTAATAGCGAGCGTACTGATCAGCCTTCAAGCCGCTGGGCGCTGGGTCGGCTGGGGATTCCAGCTCCAGTCAACGGGCTTTGTCATTGCGTTAGCTTATCTCTTTGCCGTCATGGGATTATCGCTCTCGGGACTCGTATTGTTCGGCGGAAGATGGATGAATGTGGGGGCAGGCCTAACCACGGCACCGGGTATTCGAGGCAGTTTTTTTACCGGAGTACTCGCTGTTATCGTGGCCAGTCCCTGTACGGCACCGTTTATGGGTAGCGCATTAGGCTTTGCCCTGACACAACCCCCCCTCTACGCACTGACGGTATTTGCCGCGCTGGGAACCGGTATGGCGGCGCCCATGGTGGCGCTCAGCACCAGTGATCGCGCACGGCGCTGGTTACCCAAACCGGGCGCGTGGATGGAGACGCTCAAGCAGATCATGGCGTTTCCACTTTACCTCACCGCCGTCTGGTTACTCTGGGTAGCAGGTAAACAGAGTGGTATTGATACTATGGCCGCCGCTGCCGCGGGCTTAGTCATGCTCGCCCTTGGCCTCACCTTACTGCGAGGAGGCCATATTGCCCGTGTTATCGGTAGCGCGTGCTTGATCAGTGCCATCGTATTAGGTGGCGTGCGAGGAGAGCCTTCAGACGCCTCCAACGCAGGCAACCGAGAAGGTGTCGTGACGTGGTCCCCAGCAGCACTCGCCTCATTGCGAGCGCAAGAACTCCCGGTATTTGTCGACGTGACCGCCGATTGGTGCATCACTTGTCTCGCCAATGAGCAGGCAGTCTTGTTTACCGATGACATGACTCAGGCGTTTGCCGCATCCGAGGTCACTTATATGGTGGCCGACTGGACTAACTACGACCCCGGCATTGGCGAATTTGTCCGCCAACATGGTCGCAATGGGATTCCACTGTACGTGATGTATAGCGGTGACCTGCAAGCGCCCCCTGTAATACTGCCGCAACTGTTAACCACTCGCATTATGATGGAGGCTCTCGATGCCGCTACGCGCTAAGCGCAATTCCAACAACCCGCACCGACTGAGCACCACTCGTGCCGACTCAACCCACATCTCGCTGTGCACCCTGTCTGCATTGCTATTGTCATGCTGCTTGCCCTTGTCTGCGCTGGCTGAGGGACTACGTTGGGACAACGCTTGGGTGCGGAGTATGCCACCAGGTACCGAAGTCGCCGCCGCTTATGGACGCGTCACCAATGACGGTGACCAAACCGTGGTCATTACAGCAATTAGCAGCTCGGTGGGCGAAGTGGCACAGATCCACGATGTGATCGCTGATGGCGATCAACGACGGATGGTCCAGCTCACTGCCGTCAGCCTTGCCGCCGGCGAGAGCACCGAATTCAAGCCAGGCGGGCAGCACATCATGCTGCTCGGCGTTACCACACCTCCACCGGAGGGAAGCCTCGTTAAGCTCTGCCTGCTGACCACCAATAACGCTGAAAGCTGCACGTCAGTGCCAGTTCAACGAAAGGCCCCCATGCCTGATGATGAACCAAGGGGTCATCACCATTGATGTCTGACTCTGAACCCAAACAGCCCTCAATGCTCACCCGATTTTCCCAGCGGATGAGGCGATGGCAGCCCAATAGTGAGGCCTCTGATCCGATTCGCCTTGGCCGTTGGATCGCTTTGGTGTTGGCGATTTATGGGGTTTTGATCATCGGTCTTGGCATGTATTGGAGCCAAACCCCCGACGGCTTTGATACTAATGAGACCGCAGCGCACTATGCCGCAGCGGCCGAGCAAGGTGTGGTGACCGGTAGCGTTACCGTATCCACGTTGAGAGAAGTCATCCGTACCCTTTTGGAAAAACCTGGTGGCTATTTGCTCAACGATCTTTTCCCGCCTGGCGTCTGGTTAGACAACATGCCACATTGGGAATATGGCGTCTTGGTGCAGTGCCGCGATTTGGCGCGAGCACTGCGCGAAGTGCTGAGCCGCTCACAGTCTCAATCAAAAGAGGATGTGGATCTGACACTGGCGGAACCCCGGATCAACTTTCAATCTGACAGCTGGATTCTGCCCGCCTCCGAAAGTGAATACCGTGATGCAAGCCGCTTCTTAGAGGCTTATCGATCGCGACTGGCCATCACTGGTGAGGACAGCGCTCAGTTTTATGCTCGTGCGGATAACCTCAACCATTGGCTTGGCATGATCGAGAAACGCCTCGGTAGTCTGTCACAGCGACTGTCTGCCAGTGTCGGGCAACGTCGCCTGAATACGGACCTCGCTGGCGACAGCGCTGCCGCACAGTCCACTCAAGCGCCTGAAGAAATGATCGTACAGACGCCGTGGCGAGAGATTGACGACATTTTTTATGAGAGCCGGGGCGCCGCCTGGGCACTTACACAATTTTTAAAGGCCGCGGAAGTGGACTTTGCTGACGTGCTCGCCAAGAAAAATGCGACCGTCAGTTTGCGGCAAATCATCCGCGAACTCGAGGCGGCTCAGGCGCCTGTATGGAGCCCTATCATCTTGAATGGGTCTGGGTTTGGGCTCTGGGCAAATCACTCGTTGGTCATGGCGAGCTACATCTCGCGCGCCAACGCAGCGACCATTGATTTAAGAGAATTACTGTCACAAGGCTAAGAGACGCCGACGAGCGCAGCACGCATAGTAAGGTGGCGCGGCCAGGGCAGCGACTCGTGATTGAATTCGGTGCGCTGGCGCCTGCTACTGGACCGCTCTGCTAGGCAGATGCCCCCAGGGTGAACGCGGTTTTTATCCCGCACCCTCCAAATCGGATATCGCTCGATGCGCCTCGTCTATCGCAACGTGGGTATAGGCAGAAGCGCCTGCATCTGAGTTGGCGATTGCGATAGCACCAAAGGGTCTACGCGCGATTTCGTGGGGTGCTTTACCTGGCTCCCACTGGGGATCCCATAGCTGCATATATTCGTACGAATAACCGTGTGGCCATCGATTAACCGTGATGGCGAGAATATCCTCGGTCACATCAAAGCCTTCTGGCCCCAGCAAGCCATGGAGCACGGTGCGGACCTCTCGCTCGAAATCCTCAAAAGTCAGTGCCAACATCTTTTCTCGGGAGCTTCGGAGTTGGCTTTTCAGATCATAGGCGTCGTCGGGCGGTGAGATAGACCCCCAAAAGACAAGGGACACCGCCCCCTCTTCGTCTGCTGAATACTCGTATCCCCCCGTATTGATGCCACGGAATAGGAATAACCGAGCATGCAATCGCCCAGGACATGAAATCGCATCAACGCCTAATTTGTCTAAGGCGCGACTGTTTCGAATAAGCACATTGGTCAACAGCATTGGCGTTTTTACTTGGTATCGCAGCGCTTCTTTTTGCGCTTCGGCTAACGTGGGGCATAAATGAGGGATGATGCTGTGATAACAAGCGAGCACGGCATGCCGCGACGCAACGCGTAACAGACGTCCCTCTTTCACATAATCTACGGTGACGCCCGCATCAGTATTTTCAACGCCCACTACCGTCGCACTGAGGCGCAATCTGGTAGCGGCCGATGCCTCGTCTAGCGCGCCGTAATCAAAGCTCGCGATCGCCACATTGTCGGCGTGCACATCGGGCGCCACGTGGGGCATGAGTCGCGCTACCATCAGTCTGACCAAACTGGCATTACCATCGGGCCACATCGCCACAGGGTAGCCAAACGAGTCGTCTTGCCAGCCGTCAGCAGCAAACAAATGGGTGCCGGGATAGCCCTCCCATAACGCCTCGGCCGCCGAAATAGCGCGCATTTCGAGCCCCCATGAGCCGTGCTCCTCCCTCGCAAAAAGTTGCACCGCGTCCTCGGTTAGGCCGCCGTATTGACGCAAAAAGTCGGGATAACTCATTTTGCTGAGTAGCGCGTCGATTTCTGCCTCGCTCTTGTCAGAAAACAACACGGGCACACTGCCGTAAAACCGTTTTAACGTGTCACGTCCGGCCCGAGAAATTGGAATGCGCTCGATCGCCTCGGGTGTCAGTTTTCGACTCAGATTAAATTGCGTCAAAAGCCGATCCTCACCATACGTCTCGCGATCGAACCACATCGCCGGACTGTTGGGCGCTGAGCGGCCGTATTGGAAAGTCATGTGATCGCGCATCGCTACCGTGTCGACGCCATGCTCTTCCATAAAGCGCTTTACGGTGTCGCTAAAGCTCCACCACTCTAAATTGTGAGTACCGCCTAGGGCGAGCACCATTTGACCACTTTGATGAAACTCGTTTCGTTTAGCATGGCCCCCAAAATCATCGTGATTCTCAAGCAATAAAATGCGCGCCTCAGCACCGAACTGCTGGCGATAATAATGCGCGGCAGCCAGACCCGAGATACCCGCACCCACCACGACACAGTCATAGTGCTCATCCAATACGTCAGGATCAGGGAATCGCGCACCGTCTCGGGCGAGCGCATGGGCCACTTCATAGGCGCCAGCATGAGCACCTCTCAAACCCGTTTTGGTGGGGGGATAGTCGACGAGACGGGTACTGCCGTCGAGTGTCTGGCCACTATTGGCGTCGACCGCAACCAGACTTGACGCCAGTGACGCACCCACTGCAACGGCGCTACCTTGGATAAACTCGCGGCGCGTAATATCGGCCTTCATGCCGAGCGCTTTGTCCGTTACACGCGTCATCTCACCCTCTTCATGGGATCGCAAGCCAACAATTTAGGAGGCATCGTCACAAACGCTATCGGCATAAGCCGTAATCATCCACTGCTCATCGAATCGATCTGCCAGATACCAACCGCAACTCTCCTCAGTCATCCCATCGACATAGACGTCACGCCATCGCGCCATGAAAGCCGCGGTGCTCTGGTTAATGATCGTCGTATCCAAATGGATCAGCTCAGCAGATTGCCACCCATCGGCCACCCACTCAGCCATCGGCGCTCTCAGCCACGCATCACGCGCATCAGTGCGCACTTCGCCTGTCTCGGCGTGGGTCACAATGTGCGGCGCATAGTGGTGAAGGATGGCGTCGATATGATCGGCAGGGCTGTCTGACCAAAGAACGGCATAAGAAGTGCGATACCACTGCTCAGCGTCCTTGAGCGTTTCAGCGCGAGTGGCGCCAGAGAGTAACAATGAAGCCATGACCAAACCCGCTAGGCACCCTGCCCTGTTCAACACGCTACCGCCGACTGTTAAATCTCCACTCATACTTTCTTCCTCCAAACATTCGGCGCTCGGACAACCCTTTTCAGACTGATACCGCCACAGCCGTTTAAATAGCGCTATCGGAGCCTGCCACCACGAAATAATGCACAGTAAAGAGCAAAGCTGGCGCACATTCCTATTGCCAAAATAAGCACTGAAGTGAGTTGCCGATAGGGCTGCTCCGCTGACCACAATTGATCAGCTGCCAACCAAAAGTGGGCATATAGTGAAGCCCCCCAGGGGGCTACAATCAACAGCCACAGCAACAACGAACCGAACCACCTCACCATAAAACCCTCCTAGCCCGACCAGAGTACCGCATTACACGATAAGCCCCTACCGCTGCCCTGGCCGATCAAATGATCTCCACGCAACCGGCACATCAGGTAGAGTATCGGCTATCGGTGCTGATGTAGGAGAGCCCATTTGGCGAAGCGTCTTTTTCGCTCAAAATGGCTTAACGGGTGGCTTTTATTCACGCTACTCGCCATTTTTATCAACAGCTTTATGATCATGAAGCTGCTTACGCTTGATCTGGCGTCGCCTCACGCCGTCGCAGAAATGATTCAATACTCAGTAAGATGGGCTGTTCCCTTTATCTTTTTAGTCACAGCAACATCGGCACTCTTTACGCTTTTTCCCAGCGAGGGGTCCCGATGGCTGTTGCGAAACAGGCGCTATGTTGGGCTGTCTTTTGCGATGGCCATGGCGTGGCAAGGCGCCTTCATTTTTATCGTCTCTTCCGTCTACAGCGAGCATTACTACGCCGAAATATATCTACTCCGTGATGAATTGGAAGGTAGCAGCGGCTATCTATTTTTGGCCGCTATGACCGTCACGTCATTTGGCTTTTTGCGACGTCGCCTCACACCGCATCAGTGGACGTTTTTGCACCGCGCGGGAGTGTACTTTTTATGGGCTTACCCGTTTAGCGTGTATTGGTGGAATGTTTTTTATTATCAAACGCAGCATTGGTGGGACATTAGCCTTTACTGCTTGGGCTTTTCGGCATTTGCACTGAGGATTTTTGCCTGGGGCCACGTGGCAGGCCCTCGTTCTGTCCATTGGGCACCGCAGCGTATTATTGGCACCGGCATTATCTTGGGCGCTCTGGGATTGGCCGCCTCTGGCCATTTGTGGCAGCCCCTGGTATCCACAACGCTTCTGAGCGCCGCTTGGTCGAGTGAGATGGAGTTATGGTTACCCTTTTGGCCTTTTGAACCGTTTATACCGTTGCTTGTGTTGGGTGTGGGAATGTGGATGCGGCAGGGGCGCGCATCAGCAGGTGGGTTTGAATTTGCGAAAGCAAAAATGGATTAACGGTACAGCGATTAAGTATCTGGGGCTCCCCACAAGGTCAGTGGCAAACCAGCAGAACGGCTAATCCTTAGCGTCAGTGTTGCTCTATAGAGCGCGCAAATACCAAGCGTAATCAACGTCGGGCACCTGCGCATGATAAGCATTACTCTCGCCCCGCCGGATGGCCGTATAAATCGTTGTAAATTCTGGGCCTAGGTAGGTGGGCAACACGTCGCTATCCGCAAACAGGGCGATCGCCGCATCGAGTCGTGTTGGCAACGTTGTCTCAACCGCCGAGAGGTCAGCCGCTCTGGGTATGGGGTCACCGGGCATCAACTGCTTTTCCAATCCGTAATGTATCCCCGCTAACACGGTCGCCAATGCTAGGTATGGATTGGCATCAGCACCCGCGACGCGGTGTTCAATGCGGCGGTTATGCTCCGAAGATCGCGGCACACGCAGTGCAACCTCGCGATGATCATACCCCCAATTTCGGCCGGAAGGTGCTAACGCACCGGCTCTAAAGCGACGGTAAGAATTTGGGTGAGGCGCGAGACACAACATCGACTCATCCAGCAGCGCACCCAGGCCCGCCACTGCATGGCGTAAACGCGGCATCAGGCGCGGCGGATCGATAGGATCAGGGTCGGCAAAGATATTGACCCCCTCACTGTCATAAATACTGGCATGGATATGCATACCACTGCCGGCAATATCGGCAAAGGGCTTGGCCATAAACGTGGCGCCAAAACCGTGCTTTCGAGCAACCCCTTTTACGATTCGCCTGAGCAGTAAGGCATGTGTTCCGGCCAACACTGCATCCTGCTGATGGTGCGTATTAATCTCCCATTGTCCCGGAGAGAATTCGCTATGAATTGTGGTCAAAGGAACGCCATGTAGTTCACTGGCAATCCGAACGTCATTTAAAAACGCATCACAATCAAAGAGGTCATCAGCCATACAGTACTGAATGCCCTCT
>ERZ802830.2016-NODE-2016-length-18714-cov-8.0567_pt1 | contig 18714 bp, 17 predicted proteins | sample MGYA00345654_ERZ802830 | MGnify/ENA primary metagenome ERZ802830 (study PRJEB30503, sample SAMEA104212375) | marine metagenome | biome: Westerlies Biome; feature: [SRF] surface water layer (ENVO:00010504) within the epipelagic zone...; material: water...
TCAAACTTTTCTTTTTCTGGTTCACTCATAGTGTTGTATCCTGATAATAAATACTTAGCATTTTTTTCATTAACAAGAAAAGCAATACCAATGTAAGAAAGGCTGGTTATTAAAAGAACAATTAAAACTGTCATATCTAAATTTATAAATATTTTTACATTTTTAAATATAGATGCTAAAAATTGCCTTTGATAAAATTTATAAACATCCATTGGATGAAAATCATAGATTTCCTATGATTAAATATGATCTTATTCCAGAACAACTATTAAGAGAAAATACATGTAACCATGAGAATTTTTTTATACCCTCAAGTTTAAAGGATAATAATGTATTATTAACGCATGATGAGGATTATTATCATAGATTTTCTTCTCTTTTATTAACTAAAAAAGAAATTAGGCCAATAGGGTTTCCAATGAGCGAAGAACTTGTAATAAGAGAAAAAAAAATAGCTCAAGGCACAATTGAGTGTGTTAATTTTTCAATTAAAAATGGTATTTCAATGAATATAGCTGGGGGAACTCATCATGCATTCAAAGATAGAGGAGAGGCTTTTTGTATGTTAAATGATCAAGCAATTGCAGCTAACTATCTTATTAAAAATAATAAAGCAAAAAAAATTTTAATTATTGATTTAGATGTTCATCAAGGCAATGGAACAGCTTCCATTTTTAGAGAAAATAATAATGTATTCACTCTTTCTTTTCATGGCGAAAAAAATTATCCATTTAAAAAAGAAAAAAGTGATTTAGATATCGAATTTCCTGATAAAACTAATGATGAATTTTATATAAATAAATTAAAAGAAGTACTGCCGAAAGTATTTGATGAATTTGAGCCTGATTTTATATTTTACTTAGCAGGTGTTGATGTCTTGGAAAACGATAAACTTGGAAGACTTTCATTAACAATTAATGGGTGTAAAAAAAGAGATCAATTTGTATTAGAGCTAAGTAAAAAAAATAATATTCCTATTCAAATTAGTATGGGAGGAGGATATTCAATTAGTATAAAGGATATTTTAGAAGCTCACTCAAATACTTACAGATTAGCACAGGAAATATTTTTTTAAAAATCAAATTAAGGTGTACAACATTCTTCATCATTACACTTACAATATCGATGATTATAAATGTGAAGACCAGCAAGAAAAGCAGCAGCAGAGTAATTTAAAACTTCTGGAACATGTAAAAAATGAAACTCTTCATTAACAATTGAAAGAGTTAAAAGAGAAAAACCTATCCAAAATAAAGGCTTCATTATTTTTCTAGATGTTTTCTTAACGGAATTATATACTGCTATAAAAGAAACTGAAATAAATAAGATATTTAAGCTTGACCACCACCATATTGGAGACAAAAATAGAATTGGTGTTAGCAGACAATGTGCAAAACACAGAGAGCTTGATGAAGCTCCAAAAATATCAGAGTTTTTTAATTCAATAATTTTCATAATAATTACTTATGCAAATGAACAAATTAAATTACAAATAACCCAAAATTTTAAATTTAATTAAGGGCTATGATTTAATGATTATAATTACATTTATGATATTAAGATAAAATGAAAAAAGTTGTTATAATTACAGGTGCATCAAGAGGTTTTGGAGAGTTAATTGCAAAAAAATTTCAAAAGGAAAAATTTCAGGTTATTGCTACTATGAGAAATGTGGATAGTTCTCCAAGCTTAATGGAACTAGATAATGTAGATATTAAAAAGTTAGATGTTACTAATAAATCTGATATTAAAAATGTTGTTGACTTTACGATTAAAAAATATGGTAGAATTGATATCCTAATTAATAATGCTGGATATGGAGCATTTGGTTTATTAGAGGAAGCTTCTGAACAAGAAATAAGAAATCAATTTGATGTTAATTACTTTGGACTAATTGATTGTATTAGGGGTGTTTTACCTCAAATGAGAAAACAAAAAGATGGAGTAATAATTAATATATCTTCAATTGCGGGAAGATTTGGATTACCTTTCACATCACTATATAACTCATCGAAGTTTGCTGTTGAGGGTTTAACTGAATGTCTTCATTATGAATTAAGCTTGTTTGGGATTGATATTAAAACTGTTGCGCCAGGATCTTTTAGAACTGGATTTCATGATTCAGTAAACTTTACTGAAAATGAAAAAAAAGAAGAATTAGATGACATAAGAGAAAACCTAAAAAAAGCTCTTGAAGAGGGAATAAGAAATGAACCTCCATTTCCTTTTGGGTTTGGAAACAGCGATGATGTTGCAAATTTTGTTTTTAAACAATCTATCACAAAAAGTAAAGTTTCTAATTTCATCGGACGAGACACAAAAATTATAAACTTTTTCATTAAAATTTTTGGTAGAGAATTGCTTTTTAAAATCATTAAGAAACTTTGGTTTTCTAGAATCTTGCCAAAAAAAGAATTATGAAGAGATACAATATCCAAAGTTTATTGTTTATTTGCTTTCTTTTAACTTTAAATCTTTCATGTAATATGAAAATCAACCCTCCAGAAGCAGAAAAAATTCCTAAAAAACTGATAAAGCATTTTGATACAAGAGTTGATGATTATTATTGGTTAAATGAAAGAGAAAATCCGAAAGTAATCCAATATTTGAACGATGAGAATAACTATACGGATAGTAGATTAAAGCCAACTAAAAAATTACAAAAAGAGCTATTTAATGAAATGAAAAATAGGATTAAAAAAGATGATAGCTCTGTCCCCTATTTCTACAATGAATATTGGTACATAAAAAAATATATTAAAGGAAAAGATTATCCAATTTATACAAGAAAACATAAAAGCCTAGACAACAAAGAGGAAGTTCTAATTGATGTAAATATTTTAGCAAAAGATCATTCATTTTATAATTTAGGTGGAATAAGTATTAGCCCTGATAATAAAAAATTAGCTTATTCATCAGATACATTATCAAGAAGGTTATATACTATAAACTTTTTAGATCTTGAAACTGGAAAGTTATATGATGAAAAAATTAAAAATACTACTGGCAGTTTGGTATGGGCTAATGATAATAAAACAGTTTTTTATTCTAAAAAAGAAGAAGTAACATTAAGAGTCGATAAAATTTTTAAGCATGAACTAGGTGCAGATCCTACAAATGACCAATTAGTATTCGAAGAAAAAGACGAATCTTTTAGTGTAGGCATATCTAAATCTAAATCTGAAAGATTTTTATTTATTAACTCAAGAAGTACACTAACAAGCGAAGTAAGATATTTAGATGCAAACAATCCAACTGGAAAATTTAAAATCTTTAATAAAAGAGTTGAAGGACATGAATACTCAATAAGCCATTTTCAGAACAATTTTTTTATAATAACAAATAAGGATAATTCTAAAAACTTTAAGCTTATGAAGACTTCTTTAGATTATAATGATGAGAAAAAATGGGTAGATGTTATTGAACACAGGAACGAAGTCTTGCTAGAGGGAATAGAAATATTTAATGATTTTCTAGTAGTAGTAGAAAGAGACTCTGGTCTTGTAAAAATGAATATAAAAAAATGGGATAATTCTGATGATTATTATTTGCCAATAAATGGAGAAACATACAGTCTATCGCCAGGTACCAATATTGATTTTAATTCAAAAAAATTAAGATATTCTTTTTCATCTCTAAACACACCATCATCTGTTATTGATTTTGATATGGAAACAAAATCATTTGAAATTAAAAAGAAGCAAGAAGTTTTAGGAAATAGTTTTGATGAGGAAAATTATATTACGGAAAGAAAATGGGTACAATCTCATGATGGAAAAGAAGTAGCCATATCAATAATAAGACATAAAAAAACTATGTTAAACCAAGATACTCCTCTATTACTTTATGGTTATGGTTCATATGGAATAACTCTTGATCCATATTTTTCATCTGTAAGACTAAGCTTATTAGATAGGGGTTTTGTATACGCAATAGCGCACATTAGGGGAAGTGAATATTTGGGTAGAGATTGGTATGAAGATGGTAAACTTTTAAATAAAAAAAATACTTTTCTTGATTTTATTTATTGTGCTAAATATCTAATTAATGAGGAATATACATCCGAAGAACATATTTATGCAATGGGTGGTTCAGCTGGTGGACTTTTGATGGGTGCTGTTTTAAATTTAGAACCAATGTTATTTAATGGAGTAATTTCTGCAGTGCCTTTCGTTGATGTAATGACTACTATGTTGGATGAATCTATTCCGTTAACTACACTTGAATATGATGAGTGGGGAAATCCAAATAACAAAGACTATTATGATTATATGCTTTCATATTCGCCTTATGATAATATTATAAACGGAACTTATACAAATATTTTAGTTACAACTGGATTGCACGATTCACAAGTTCAATATTGGGAGCCTGCTAAATGGGTTGCTAAATTAAGGGATTATAATAGTTCTAATAGTACAATTCTTTTACATACAAATATGGAAACAGGACATAGTGGAGCCTCAGGAAGATTCGAAGCATTAAAAGAAGTTGCCATGGAATACGCTTTTTTAATTGGACTAGAAAAAAATATGTTCTAATCTGAAGAAGCTAATATCTCAAGTAAATCAATAAATAGATTTATAATATCTAAATATAAATTAACTGCAATCTTAACGGCAGTTCCCCATGAATTATCTCCAGCAGCAATTGCTTTTTCTAAATAATTAAAATCATAAATTAAATACAAAGAAAAAATGACTACCCCGCAATAAGAATATAATATCCTTCTTCTTTCTGATTTAAACACAAAGGCATTTAGAATTTCTACAACTATTAGTGCTAGTAATGCAATCCATAAAAAGATACCTAGAAAACTAAAATCTGTTGGAATGAACGCAACAATAGTCCCTGCTATTATAACAGCTAAAGTCGTACCAACCATTGCCTGAAATACAACATTTTGCCATTCCTGATTATATCTATCATGATGCAGTACATTTTTATCAAAGTCATCTTTTAATTCTTTGAATTCATTTGAGTTTCTATCAAAAATTTTTGATGGTTCAGATTTATAATAATAACCTGTTTTTTTTTCCTCATTAGCTCCCATAAATTTTTCCCAAAATGTTGGACTTTGTTCTCTTTTGATACTCTTTGATAAGACCATTTTTGATTTTAGATACTTTCTAAATTTAAATGACTCTCCAATGTATGCAATTGTTGGTCCTAATGACCATCCAATAAAACCAGAGAAAATTGCAACAACTATTAAATTTATTGGATAAGAATCAGCAAATATCATGACAGAGAAAAGAAATAAAAAACTTCCTCCAACAGTTATAAATAATTCAGTTGATGTTTCATATGCTTTATTTAAACGAGCTGTAATTGTTGTAATAATTAACATACCTCCCAGAATTAAGAATGTTCTGGACATTAGTAAATTTGGTTCCATAACATACATTTTACAAAATATTAATTGAAATAAAAAATTAATGGAATAATTAAAAAAGTAATTGTAAATTTTTTATAAATTCAACAATACATATGAAGATCAAGCAATTATTATATTTTATAAGTATTACAGTCCTATTTTCATGTAATACTTCAAACAAGAAACTAAGAATTGGTATAACTGGATTGGCAATTGAATCTAGTACATTTTCACCAGCAATAACAACTGAAAAAGAATTTGATATTAGGTATGGTGGAGATATATTTAGAAGTTATCCATTCTTTGATCAGAATTACATGGATAATGCAGATTGGTTTCCAACAATGAGAGCAAGAGCTTTGCCTGGTGGGGTAGTTTCAAAAGAATCGTATGAATCTATGGTTTTACAAATAATTGAGTTAACAAAACAAACTCTTCCTTTGGATGGATTATTTTTTGATATACATGGAGCTATGAATGTTGAAGGAATGGATGATCCGGAGGGGGATTTTATTGAAAGAATTCGAAGTGTTATTGGGAACAAAACAATTATATCAACTTCAATGGATTCTCATGGAAATGTTTCTGAAACACTAGCTTTAAATTCAGATATAATAACTTGCTACAGAAAAGCTCCTCATACAGATGCACTAGAATCTAAACAAAGGGCTTTAGATAATCTTGTTGAAAGACTTAAATCCGGTGAAGGCAAGCCTAAATATAAAGCTTGGATTCCTGTTCCAATACTACTTCCTGGAGAACAAACAAGCACAAGAGTTGAGCCTGGAAAATCCCTTTATGAAAAAGTCAAACCAATTGCTGATAGCGAAGGGGTTGTAGATGCTGCTATCTGGGTTGGATATGCATGGGGTGATGCACCTAGAAATCATGCAGTAGTAATGACTGTTGGTGATAATAAAAATGCAGTTGTAAAGGGAGCTGAGGAATTAGCAAAAAGTTTTTGGGATGCAAGGGATGAATTTGATTTTGTAGCCCCTACTACCACATTAAATGATGCATTAAGCCAAGCATTTAAATATTTAAAAAATAAAAAAGACAACAAACCTTTTATAATTAGTGATATGGGGGATAATCCCACAGCTGGTGGTGCAGGAGATGTTACTTGGACTTTGGATAAGCTATTAAAATCTAAAGAATTTAAATCTAAAAATGGCCCCGAAATAATTTATGCATCAATTCCTGGGCCTGACTTAATTAAAAATGCACTTAATACAAAAATTGGAGAAGAAGTTAGTGGATATGTTGGAGCTATAGTTGATAGTAGATTTTCTCCTCCAATATTATTAAATGGGACTTTAAGGGCAGTTCATTTAGGAGATAAAAATGCTGAAGCTGAAGTTGTAGTTCAGGTCGGGAGTATTAAGGTCATAGTTACTAATAAAAGAAAACCTTATCACTATATATCTGACTTTACAAACCTTAGTTTAAATCCTTCAAAAACAGATATCCTCATGGTCAAAATTGGTTATTTAGTACCTGAACTTTATGACATAAGAGGAGATTGGGTAATGGCTTTAACACCAGGTGGAGTTGATCAAGACTTAGAAAGATTAGGATACAAAAACATTAAACGACCAATGTTCCCTTTAGATAAGGATATGGAAGATCCTGATTTGAGTGCCGTATTGATTCCAGTTTTAAAATGAAAGTAAAGTTAATTCACAAATCTGGTTATCATTCAAAAATTGAGAATCAGAATGGAAATTCAATAGAAATTGATAATAAATCTGACTTATCTCCAAAAGGCGTAAGTCCTATGGAGTTACTATTAATGGGTGTAGCTGGCTGTAGCAGCATTGACATTATTTCAATTTTAAAAAAACAAAAACAAAATTTTGACAACTTATATATAGAAGTTGAAGGTAAAAGAGAAGGTAAAGAACTACCATCACTATTTACAGAAATTCATGCAAAAGTATTTATTGAGGGAAATGTGGATTCAAAAAAAGCTTATAAAGCAAGTGAGTTGTCATTTACAAAATATTGTTCTGTATCAAAAACCTTAGAAGCTTCAGCTAAAGTGACTTTTTCTGTTTATGTTAATAATAAAGTTTATATAAAATGAATTTAGAAAATATAAAGCAAAAGGAATTTTTTCCCGGTTTAAAAGGCAAACTCGTACATGGTGATAAAATCACATGGGCTTTTTGGGATGTTGAAAAAGGTGCAGAGGTACCTGAACACTCTCATCATCATGAACAGATTATGCATGTAATTGATGGTGAATTTGAATTTATTTTAAATGGAAATAAAAAAATTTATAAAAGTGGTGATGTGGTAGTTATACCATCAAATATTCCTCATTCAGGTAAAGCATTGACTGAATGTAGATTAATGGATGTATTTTCACCTGTTAGAGAAGAATACAAATGAAAATTTCATTAAAATCAAGACATGCTTTAATTGGAGGTAGCAGTAAGGGATTGGGTTATGCGGTTGCTAAACAATTGGCTTATTCTGGAGCTAAAGTTACCCTAGTAGCAAGAAGTGAAGATTTACTGAAAAAGTCAATCGCTGAGCTTAATAAAAGTACTGATTGTAAACATGAATATATTGTTTGCGATTATAATGATCACGAAAAATATTCAAAGATTATTGGAGATTATTTAAATAAAAACAGAATTGACATTTTAGTTAATAATACACAAGGTCCAAAAGCAGGCGATGTGAATAGCTTATCAATTAATGATTATCAAAAAGCATTTGACTTGCTATTCAAAAATATAGTTTATACTACAATGTTAGCGCTTGAAAAAATGAAAAAAAATAAATGGGGAAGAGTGATAAATATGACTTCTGTTAGCATAAAAGAACCTTTAAGTTATTTAGCATTATCTAATTCAATAAGATCATCTGTCATATCTTGGGCTAAAACACTCTCAAACGATATTGGTAATAATAATATTACCGTTAATAATATATTAACTGGATTTTTTGATACTGAAAGATTAAAAGAACTTAACTCTGAAAAAGCAAAAAAACTTAATGTTGAAATAAGTCAATTATATGATGCTATGAAACAAGAAGTTCCATTAGGACGAATTGGCAATCCTGAGGAATTTGGATTTCTCGTAACATTTCTAGCATCTGAAAATGCGAGCTATATAAATGGTGCTAATATTCCAATTGATGGAGGTCTTTTAAAGTCAATTTGATATATTTAAGCAATGATTAAAACCAGAGGTATTAAGTTTGACTACAATAATCAAGTTTTTTTTGAGTTTCCAGATATTGAAATTAAAACAAAAGAGAATCTTTTAATTATTGGAAACTCTGGTATTGGTAAAACTACTTTATTACATCTTTTAGCTGGATTACTAGAGTCTAAATCTGGTTCAATTGAATTATTTGGAAAAGAAATTAGTAACTTAAATTCATATCAACTAGATACTTTTAGAGGTGAAAATATTGGAATAGTATTTCAAAGATCTCATTTTGTTAACTCATTGACGGTAAAAGAAAATTTAGAGCTTGCCCAATTTATTGCTAATAAAAAAGATAATAATAGAATTGATACTATTCTTAAAAGCTTGGGGATTCTTGATAAATCTGATAAAAAGACAAATCAACTTAGTCAAGGTGAAAAACAAAGAGCATCTATTGCTTTAGCAATTGTAAATTCCCCAAAATTAATTTTGGCTGATGAGCCAACCTCTAGCTTAGATGATGAAAATTGTGATAGAGTTATTAAACTTCTTAAAAAACAAGCTTCTGAATTTAATGCTCAGCTAATTGTAATAACTCATGATAATAGATTAAAAAAACATTTCAAAAAATCAATTAAACTTTGAATATATTTAAGCTAAGCATAAAGAATATTATAAGTAAGCCATTAAACTCAATATTGAGTTTAGCCTTATTAATTTTAGGTATTGGGATAATATCACTTTTATTACAATTAAACAGTCTTATTAAAACTCAAATGGATAATAACTTAAAGGGTATTGATATGGTTGTTGGTGCAAAAGGTAGTCCTCTTCAATTAATTCTTTCTGCTGTTTACCATATTGATTCTCCAACAGGAAATATATCGGTTGAAGATGCAGAAGAAATTAAAAACAATAGAATGGTTGGATCTAGCATTGATCTGCTTTATGGTGATAATTATAAAGGATATAGAATTGTTGGTACAGAGGATAAATTTTTAGATCTATATAATGCTAAAATTAAAGATGGGAAGAAATGGAATGCCCCATTTGAAGTTGTAGTTGGGGCAAAAATATATTCTAAACTCAATATAAATTTAGATGATGAGCTAGTGAGTTCACATGGCTTAAGAGAAACTGGTGAATCACATGTTAATCAATCATTCAAAGTTGTAGGATTATTAGAGCCTTCAAACTCAGTAGTTGATCAACTTATTATTACTTCTCCTCAGAGTATTTGGGATTTACATGACGAACATGATCATGATGATGAAGACCACGAAGAACATCATGATGATGAAGATCATGACGAGCATGAACACGATCACGATGATGAAGATCATGACGAACATGAACATGATCATGATGATGAAGATCATGACGAACATGAACACGGTGATAAAGAGATAACTGCAATGCTTATAAAGTTTAAAAGCCCTATGAACATTATACAGTTTCCAAGACAAATAAATGAAAATACAAACCTCCAAGCAGCTGTACCCTCTTATGAGATATCTAGACTATTTAAACTTTTTGGATTTGGAATTGAAACATTGACCTATTTAGCATACCTAATTATACTAGTTTCTGGATTTAGTTTATTTATTAACTTATTTAACTCAATGAGAGAAAGAAAATATGAAATGGCATTAATAAGAACTTTAGGAGCCTCAAGATCTCAATTATCAGTAATGGTGATATTTGAAAGCTTAATTCTTACAATTTCAGGATTTTTATTGGGATTACTAGTTAGTAGATTAGGCGTCATGTTTGTATCTTCGCTAATGGAAGAAAGTCTAAACTACAGTTTAAGTTCTTTATATATTTTAAATGAAGAGTTTTGGCTTTTAGGTTTATCAATTTTAATTGGACTGATATCATCTTTGATTCCAGCAATTCAAGTTTATAAAATGAATATATCCGAAATACTAGCAGATGAATAAATTAATATACATATTAGTTCTTTTTATTTCAAATAATCTTTTTTCTCAAACTGAAATTGATTGGCTAAAACTTAGGGACGTCTACTATAAATCTGAGTATAGAGAAGATGTTGATGGGTATTTTCAAACACCTTATTTTGGTGAAACTGTTGAATTATTAGATAATAAAGAAGTTGTAATTACTGGATATATGCTAACATTAGCCCCTGATGAAGGCATCTACGTTTTATCTCAAAATCCATATGCTGATTGCTTCTTTTGTGGCTATGGCGGTCCAGAGTCTGCAATAGAACTTAGACTAAAACCTGGACATGATTCTTTTTTTATGGATGAACTTGTTACTGTTGTTGGAATACTAAGATTGAATAGGCTAGATGTAAGTAGTGGCGTTTATATTATGGATAATGCTATTGCAATCAAAAAATAAATTTAAAAACTGTTTTTGATTTATATTTTTCACCAGGTTTTAAGTAGGTACTTGGAAAACTATCTTCATTAGGTGAATTAGGGAAATGTTGTGTTTCAAGACAGAAACCAGATCGCTTTTCATATTTTAGATCTTGTTTTGACTTTAATGACCCATTCAAAAAGTTACCCGTATACAACTGAACACCTGGCTGGTCAGTGTATAACTCCATTTTTATTCCACTTTTATCACTTGATGCAGTTGCAACCTTTCTTACACTTCCGTCAAAGTCATTTAATACCCAACAATGATCATAACCATTTCCTAAGATTAATTGGTTGTTATCAAGATTAATATCCCTTCCAATCTTTTTTAAATTTCTAAAATCAAAAGGTGTTCCCTCTACATTTCTAATTTCTCCAGATGGTATAATTTTTTTATTTACTGGTAAAAAAGAATCTGCATAAATTTCTAAATTATGATTTAATATATCTCCAGAACTTTCACCAGAAAGATTAAAATATGAATGTTGTGTTAAGTTTAAAATTGTGGTTTTATCAGTATCAGCATAATATTCAACAATTAATTCATTTTCATCAGACAAACTATATATAACATATAAATTTAGGTTGCCAGGATAACCTTCCTCCATGTCTTTTGATAAATAATTGAGTTTGATAAATCTATTATTTATATCATCATAAGCAGAAACTTGCCAGTTAACTTTATCGAATCCTTTTATTCCTCCATGTAGAGATGTACCATTATTATTTAAATCTAAATTATATTCAATATTGTCAATTATAAATTTTCCATTATCAATTCTATTTGCATATCTACCCACAATTGCACCAAAATATGGATGATCATCTAAATAAGGTTCTAAACTATTAAAACCAAGAGCAACATCTAATAATTTATTATTTTTATCTGGTACTTTTATACTAGTTACTATACCCCCTAGGGTTATAATTTCAATTTCACAATCGTCATTTTTAAGAAGAAATTTATAAACCTCTTCACCATTATTCATTTTCCCTATTAACACTTTACTTTGATTAGGATTTGAACATGAAATTATAATTAATATTGTTATAATAATAAATGAATAAAAATATTTTTTCGATTTTAAAATTTTTTTTAAATCATTTATCATAATTTGGGCGCGGATTTTGATACTAAAAATAGAAAATTAAGATGAAATACCTATCCGTAATTCTTTTATTGTTTATTTCATTCTCATCATTGAGTCAGGAAAAAAAATTAAAAGCATATATAGACTGTAGATGTGATGAAAATTATTTAAAGCAGGAAACTTCCTTCTTAGAATATGTTAGAGATCAAGATCTGGCTGATATTGAAATTTTTGTGCGTGACGTAAGAAATCCAACTGGATCAAGATCATTTGAAATTAAAATTGATGGTAATAATGATTATAAAGAAATAAGCTCAAGTGCAGTGGCTGTGGGATATGTTAATGATACGTCTAGTACTTTAAGAGATAAGCTACTCAACAAAATAAAATTAGCATTGGTTCCATTTTTAGATAAGGGTAATTATAATTTAAAAGTAGATATTGATTCTAATTTTGAAGATTTATCTGCTAATGATGATAAATGGAAAAACTGGGTATTTGAATTGTCAGGCTCTTACAATAATGATAAAGAAGAAAGTAGACAAACTAATAGATACGAAATAGAATTTGAAATTGATAAACTAACAGAAGATTGGAGAATTGGTATGGAGTTAAAAAGAAATGAATCCAATAGGAAATTTTTTAGTGAAGACGATGTTTATACTAGCAATAGAAAATCAACGAGCTTTAACGGCAGGATTGTTAGAAGTATCTCTGATCATTTTTCAGCAGGAGCATTTTTTGGGTTATACCAAAATACTTATGAGAATGTTGATTTAAATAGATATATAGCACCTGCAATTGAGTATAGTTTTTACCCTTATGAGGATGTTTTAAGCAAAGAGATCACACTTGCTTACAGAATTGGAGTAGGTAAAAGAGATTATATAGAAAAAACAATTTATGGATTTGAAAAACAAAAGCTGTCTTCACAAACACTTAGCCTAAATATCCGATTTAGACAAAAGTGGGGTAATATTAGCTCTTATCTTAATGCAACGCAATTTCTAAATGATGGGTCAAAAAAAAGATTTTCCCTAAGAAGTGATTTAGATATTAGGGTTTATGAAGGTTTGGCAGTTAGGCTTTCAGGAAATATAAATCTAATAAGGGAACAATATAATTTAGCTGCAGGCTCTACCTCAATTGAGGACTTATTACTACAACAAAGGCAAATTGCAACTGATTACAGAACTAACTTCTCAGTTGGGCTTAGCTATACTTTTGGTTCAATCTATAATAGTATAATAAATACTAGATTATAAAAAAGTTTTTAAATTGTTTTAAATTTATTTTATGAAAAACAATTTTTTTTTATTTATAATCTTTTTTACTGCACTGATTTCATGTGATAATGGTGTTCAAAAATATGATGCTAAGGTTTACGAAAATGCATCTAAACATTTGCCTCAAAACTTAAATAAGTATGTAAAGAATAATCTTACATCACAAAAATGGATTGATAATAATTTATACTTCAACGTTAAAAGTGATAATACAATTAAATCTTATAAAATTGACGCTGAAACTCTTGAAATTATTGAAGAAGAATTACCAGATGAAACAAGACCTAGTGTAAATTATCTTGAGATTGTTTCTCCTAATAAGAAAAAAAGTATTTATATAAAAAATTATAATCTTTGGATAAGAGATTTAACAACAAAAAAAACAAAACAACTCACGTTTAATGGATATGAAGATTATGGATATGCAACAAATAATGCTGGTTGGATTAAAAACGACAGACCTGTCTTAAAATGGTCAAATGATTCTAAAACAATAACTACGTTTAGACAAGATTCAAGAAAGGTTGGAGAAATGTATTTAACTACAACAAATGTGGGGCACCCTAATTTACAAAAATGGAAATATGCTCTTCCAGGTGATGAAAATATATTTGAAATAGAAAGAATTTTCATAAATGTAGAATCTGGAAAAATTTCAAAATTTAAAATGGGTAGAGACTTCCAAAGATCAACAACAACTGATCATATTGCTGGATGGGATGGGACTCTATTAGATGCTAATTTTAGTAAGGATGGAAAAAAATTGGCATTTATCTCTTCGTCAAGAGATCATAAAGAAGCTCACTTACAAATAGCAGATGTTAAGACTGGAAATATTGAATCTGTATATAAAGAAGTTTCTAAAACATATTTTGAATCTGGTGTTAGTGGAGAAAATTGGAGGGTATTTTTTAATTCAAATGAGTTTTTATGGTATTCGGAAAAAGATAATTGGGGTCATCTTTACCTATATGACTTGTCAAATGGAAATTTAAAAAATAGAATTACCAGCGGTGAATGGTTGGTTAGAGATGTATTACATGTTGATGAATCAACAAGGGAAATATTTTTTACAGGTGGTGGCAAAGAAAAAGGTAATCCGTATCATGTTTACTTATACAAAGTAAATTTTGATGGCTCTGGGTTAGTTTGTTTAACTCCTGAAAAAGGAACACATAGAATTAATGCTTCTGATGATTGGAAATATTTCACGACAACTTTCTCAACTACTGAAAACTCTCCAGTTACTCTTCTTAAAAATAGAAATGGTGAAACTTTAAAAGAAATTAATAGAGTTGATATTTCAGAATTATTAGAAAATAATTGGCAACAACCTATTGAGTTTTCTGTAAAAGCTAGGGATAATGAAACCGATGTTTATGGATTGCTTTATCTACCAAGTTTTTATAATGAAAACCATAATTATCCAGTATTAAATTATATATACCCTGGACCTCAATCCGGCAGTATAGGTAATTATGGGTTTTCAGTGGCAAGAAGAGATTTTCAAGCTTTAGCTGAATTAGGTTTTATAGTTATTGGGGTTGATGCGATGGGCACACCTGGTAGATCTAAATCATTTCATGACGCATACTATGGTAATATGGGTGATAATGGGCTGCCTGATAATATAAAAGCAATTAAAGATCTTTCTAAAATATATAAAGGGATGGATACTGAACGAGTGGGAATTTGGGGTCATTCCGGTGGAGGATTTGCATCGACCAGAGCAATTTTAGAATACCCAGAATTTTATGATGTTGCAGTATCAAGTTCTGGTAATCATGATAATAGAAATTATGAAGCCGATTGGGGAGAAAAATGGCAAGGCCTATTAGAATATACTGATGAAAATATTGATGATGGTGATACCAACTATGATTTTAAACAAACAAATTATGATAATCAAGCAAATCAACTTCTTGCTAAAAACTTAAAAGGTAAATTAATGTTGGCTCACGGAAATTTAGATGATAATGTTCCACCTTATAGCACACTTTTAGTTGTTGATGCATTAATAAAAGAAAACAAGGATTTTGACTTAATTATTTTTCCAAATAAAAGACACGGATATGGTGACATGAATAATTATTTTACAAGAAAGAAATGGGACTATTTTGTTAAACATCTAAAAGGTATAGAGCCGCCAAAAGAATTTGAAATGAAGTAATACTTATTTAAATATTTTTTTTAATGTTTTTGAAGTTATAGCCCAAAGAATAAATCCACTTAATACCGTTATCAATCCCATTATTGAGAAAAGTCTAATCAATTTATTATTGAAATCGTCTCTAGTTTCATAATCCATAGTGTGTGTCATCCATAAAAAGTCAAACCATCTCCAATTTCTATGCCTGACAGTCTGAAACTGCCCATCAAGAGTTGAGACATAAGATTTTAAATTATCAGATCCTTCATAAGAAATTACATAAGCTGGTAATGGTTTTCCTCTATATTCATGATGATTGCCAACCTCATATATTTTCTCAACAAAACTTATTTTATATTTCTCTAGTATATTCTCATTGGAAATAGAAATAGCTTCATCCTTTGATATTGAGTCTTTTTTAATCCCTGTGTTTGCATTAACTAAAAGCTCATTATTAATCCAATAGTAGGGGTTGTTATTAAAATCTCTTAACTCAATAGATTTTATTCCATTTACATATTCAAGATTCGAAGGACTAATTAGGTCTTTGAAATCTTTCTTAATCTTTATTTTTTTAAAATGATCTCCATGAATTTCATCTAAATCAGTCCATGAAAAATATAGTCCACTAATAGTCCAAAAAAGAAATTGAATACCCAAGAACAAACCTAGATAACGATGAGCAGTTCTAATTTTTTTTGATGTTTTTCCTTTTACAAAAGCCAATTAATTTAATGTTTTCCTGTGTCTCTGTATTTACAACAATCAGGTAATTTATCATATGCTTCAATTGTAGCAATGTATTCCCCGTTATCATGTCCAGATTGTGCAATTTTACTTCTAATTTCTTGAATATCCCCTTTCTTACCATTATAAATAATTGAAAAGTCACTTGATTTAATGTTCCAGTTGACATATTTTACACCATTTAGAGACAGTGTAGCCTTTTCAATTCTATTTTTACACATTGAACAATTTCCACTGACCTTAAAGGTATCTTTAGCATTCTTTTCATTTGATTGTGAAAAAGATATAAATGGGATAAATAGTAAAATAAAAAAAACTTTTTTCATATTGCTAATTTAATATTTTATAACGTAAACCCATATAATAAGTTGAACCAAATATGGGGCCATGAATTATTGATGCGTCAAAATTTTGATTAAATGGATCATTAGCCATTATTATAGGATTTTCTTGTTTATAGTTATTAAGGTTTTCACCACCAACATAAACTTCAAGTTTTGAGCTAAATACTCTTGTAATTTGTGAATTAATAGAAAAATGAGGATCTGTAAACTCATAATTGTCTCTAGGATTTAACATTAATCTTTGTTTACCCAGTCTATTATAAGTAATATCAAATTTCCAATTACTTTCATTAACCTTATTAGATTCTATACCATAATTAAAAAAGATAATATTTCTAGGCTGAATTGGTTTTTCTTTTAAACCACTTTGATAATACGATTTGACATCATATTTCTTATACGCAGCAGTTATATTCCAGTTATTTTTAGAAAATAAAAACTCAATCTGATAATTATCTGATTTAGATTTTCCCAATGAAGAATTATAAAAATTAAATTCTCCAAAAGTTTCAAAATCAATAATTACTCTATTATCAAAAATTGTTTTATAAAAATCAAAAATTAGATTTCCTTGTCCTCCAAAAAGAAAAACTTTGTGATCTAAACTAAATCCAAGATTAGTAGCTTTTTCAGGGCTGACACCATATAATTTAGCATCAAAATTTTTATTTATATTTTTTCTATTACTTAAAAATATAGTTTGATTCTCAGCAAATACATTAGCTATTTTTCTTCCTGTTCCGACTGATCCTTTTATTGAAAAATTATCATTAAGCATATATCTGAAATGTAATCTAGGAGTGAAGAATGATCCTATATTATTGTGAATATCATATCTCAATCCAAATATTAGATTAAAATCATTCATATTGTCAAAACTATATTCAAAAAAACCTCCAAAGGATCTATCAATCCTATTAATATTAGATTTGAAAACATACTCACTGTAATTGTCGCTTGAAAAATTTAATCCTGCTTTAATTTTATTTTTTGTATTCGATATTATGGAGTTGTAAATTAAATTTAGAAATAAACTTTTTTGAGAAATATTATAATCATTTAATCCATAATATGATTCTTGATCATGGAAATTATATGCAAGCTGAAATCCTAAACTTTGATAAGGGATATTTGGGTTTACATATCCTAACTTAAATGAAGAGTCAAATCTATTTGTAAATATTTCACCTCCCCAAAAACTAGATAAGTCTGATTTTTCATTGAAATCAATACTTCCAATTTTTTTATTGTCATCCAAATATCTAATATTTAAAAAGCTTACTAAACCCTTGCTTGCATCTGTAAATTGCCATTTACTTAATAAATTCAATTGATCTTGTAGGGGTTTATCTAAAAACATATCCCCATTCTTATCATTTACTTTTTTTCTATCATTGTAGTGAATAAAGAATGTATTTTGGATTTTATCACTGACTTTTGACCTTAGATGGGCGTTTGCTTCAAATCTTCCATCAATACCTTTGAACAGATTAAAAAAGAATGGCATGTCATTATAAGGCTTTTTAATTTCTGTATTAATTTGTCCTACAATACTTTCATATCCATTAGTAACACTTCCCATACCCTTTGTTACTTGAATACTTTCAATCCAAGTGCCAGGTGTAAAGCCCAATCCAAATGTTTGCGATGCGCCTCTAACCATAGGAATATTTTCTTCTGTAATCAATATATAAGGACTCTTTAATCCCAACATTTCAATTTGCTTAGTACCAGTTAAAGCATCATTATGATTAACATCAACTGAGGGGTTAGTTTCAAAACTTTCTGAAAGATTACAACATGCAGCCTTCAATAATTCTTCTTCACTAATGTTAATAATATTTTGAGGCATTAAGTAAGTTCTTTGTGCTGAGTTTCTTCTTTTAGAAACAGTAACTTCATCTAAGAAATTTTCCTCGGAGTAACTCATATAATGAGTTATATTATTTATATCTTTTACTGATAAGGTATCCGTTTGAAACCCAACATAACTAATTACAATTAAATCAGTTTTTGAATCTCTTTGTAGCTTAAAATCACCATTTTCATTAGATATTGTCCCTTTATCAGTATTTATCCATTTAACAGTAGCCCCCATAACAGGATAGTCTTTACTATCTTCCGAAAAAAGGATTTTACCCTCTAGGTTTTCTTGAGAAA
>ERZ802830.2018-NODE-2018-length-18708-cov-6.84094_pt1 | contig 18708 bp, 20 predicted proteins | sample MGYA00345654_ERZ802830 | MGnify/ENA primary metagenome ERZ802830 (study PRJEB30503, sample SAMEA104212375) | marine metagenome | biome: Westerlies Biome; feature: [SRF] surface water layer (ENVO:00010504) within the epipelagic zone...; material: water...
AGTATGTGATAAATTGATCCCAATTGAAAACTCAATAACAACATATAATCCTCTTAAATATGATGGGAACCCTGATTTTAAAAAATCATACTGGCAGAGAAGGGATAACGCACTCAATTCATTTACTGACGGTGATGAGAATTTAAACGAACACTATTTTATCGCTGGATATATTGAAAAATTTGACTATGAACAGCAAAAGATTCTCGGTTTAAATACGCCATATGTAAATTTTGTTATTAATAAAGAGTAAAATAGAAGTATGGATGATTACATTATTAAAAGGTTTGAAAATCCTGATGAAGTAAGGCAGTTTGATAAAGGAAAATATGAAGTAGTAAATCTTCCACATATGACAATTGGTAAAGCAACTTATCATAAAGGGTGGAAATGGTCAGATGATGTCTCCCCTCTTTCTGGAACTAAATTTTGTGAAACAGAACACTTAGGGATGGTCATTAGTGGGAATGCTACAGTTGCGTTCGAAAATGAAGAACCAAAGGTCATTGGTCCTGGTGACATATTTTATGTGTCTAATACCCCGCACGATAGCTGGGTTATAGGAGATGAAGATTATGTTTCAATTCACTTTATGGGTGCAGATAAATATGCTGATTGAGTTAATTTGTGGGAGATACAAGATTTGAACTTGTGACATCTACCTTGTCGAGGTAGCGCTCTGCCAGACTGAGCTAATCTCCCGTATTTAAAAATATAGCATTAAATTAGGTTTTTATAAATTAATTATTTCTCTACTGTTGTAATTCTTTTTCCAAATTTTAAAAATAAACGTTCAACAACCTCAATAAGTAGATTCAATACCCAAAGACCAATATATATAGCCAAAAAGATTTGAATAAATTGCCATAGAATAAAAACTATTAAACTGTACACAATAATCCAAGAAATTGTAAATTTTAGTGAGTATATAGGTGATTGATTATTCATTAAAAAGGTACTTCTTGATATTCCTGGATAAGCGATTCATTATTATTTTTTGGGTTACTCACTGCTCTATCCACTTTATGAAATTGTATATCTTTATAGGTATAGTCCAAAATTTCATTATAAATATCTTCACTTGGAGCTTCAGATATCCAAAAATCTTTTTGTTTTGGAGTGAGAAGTAATGGAGATCTACTGTGTATAGTTTGTAATTCAGTCACAGCTTCTCTTGTAATAATAGAAGTTTCAATGTCTCCACTGCTTCTATTCCAAAAAAGACCAGCAGCGAATAATATTTTTTGTGAATTACTAAAAAAGAAATAAGGTTGTTTTACACCCTCTTCTTCTTTCCATTCATACCATCCAGTGATTGGTATTAAACATCTTGAATTATTGAATGCAGATGTAAAAGTTTTTTTCTCTAATAATGATTCGTGCCTTGTATTAAATAAAGGTCTAGGGTTAGATTGTTTCTTTAACCAGTCCGGAAAATAGCCCCAGTTTGCAACTACTAAATTATTGTCAATTATGCATGGAGCTTTTGTTTGAGGTGCCACGTTAAAATTTTGCTCGTACTCAATTTCTCCATAGTTACTAAGAAAAGACAGTTCATCATTTGATACATCTACGTAATACCTACCACACATATTTTTATTTTAATAATGATGGGTTTATTGTGTCACCATTTGAAAATGTATGGTGTTCTTTTTTATATATAATGTGTACATTTTGTTTGCCTAGAACTCTTAATTCTTCTCCATCTTTAATGAAATAGGTATCTTTTTCTAAACATAGTAATTTATACTTTCCTCTATTCAGCATTTTTACAGTATTTGAAATCCAAGAATAAAAACTTTCACCGTAATGAGGTATCACTATTGTATTTGGTAAATAGTTAAGTCCTATACCCTTAATCATCTTCTCACCCATAATCATCGCACCAGCACTACAACCAGCAACTATTCCCCTTCTTTCAACATTTATAAGTTCTTCAAAAAATAATGAATCATGAATTGAATCATATAAATGAGTAGGAGAGCCACCAGAAAAATAGACAAAATTTGCTTTTTTTAATTCTTCCAAAACACTATTTTTATTTAAATCTGTTTTATTTCGTGCGTCAATATGTTTGTGTTCTACTCCTAACTTAGCAAAATGAACTTGAGCTAAATTTTCCCAATACGAAAGACGGTCAGCTGATTCTTTACCAGCAGCTGTAGAAAAACTTAATACATAAGGTTCATCATTTAAATAACTGAGCAATTGTAAATCTACATCAATCATTGATGATAAAAATTCTCCTGAACCTGTAATAGCAATCATAAAAATTGGAGGCGACGACCGGAATCGAACCGGTGTACAAGGTTTTGCAGACCTCTGCGTAGCCACTCCGCCACGTCGCCATGTAGAGCGGAAGACGGGATTTGAACCCGCGGCCTCCACCTTGGCAAGGTGGCGCTCTGCCAGCTGAGCTACTTCCGCGTAACTTATATATTAATAACTCTATTTATTAATTAAATCAATTTTTTCCAGTAGACCCAAAGCCGCCATCGGACCTTTCTGAGTCGTCTAGATTATCAACTTCATGAAACTCTAAATTCTCTGTTGTAATAGCGACGAGTTGTGCAATTCGTTCATGCTGAGTTACTGTATATGTTTCTTTTGAATAGTTCATAAGTGGTACCATTAATTCACCTCTGTAACCTGGGTCAATTAGACCTGGAGAGTTTATTGGAGCAATTAAATGCTTGCTTGCTAACCCAGATCTTGGAAGAACAAATCCTCCGACATTATTAGGTAACTGTATTGAAATACCCAGTGATACTCTTACTACTTCACCTGCATCAATTACATAATCACTGTCGGCATAGAGATCATAGCCAATATCATCAGAATGACTTTTACTTGGTATTTTTCCATTCTTGTTCAGAAGTTTTATTTTTATATTAAAATTATTATTCAGTGGTACCCTTTCAATGATGAATATTAGAGATTATTTTCTTATAAATAAAACTAAAAATCCTAATAAAATCAAGATTCTTGATTTACTTGGGTTTGAAGCTGATATTTCAATTGATACTTCTGAATATCAAATTGATAATATTGAAGAATCCGATAACTTAGATCAACAAAGTTTTGATCAACTTATATCAAACACTGAAGAAATTCTATCTACTCCAGTTCAATCCAGTATTGAGACTTACTTGACTCCAGATGAAAATACTACCGATCATTTACTGGAACCTTCTACGGATACATTTAATCCTCTGAAGATAACTTCACAAATACAAAAAGTATGGTCAGATCTTGAGAGTAGAAGAAAATGGGTTTTTCCTACATTTATTGGTGTTGTTTTATTAGTTGTGATATCAATATCAATAAGTTCTTTTCTTAATTATCGTAATGTTCAGACAGAAATTGCTGAAGATGCAATAGTGGTAACTTCAAATTCTAATGAATTAATTAATTTGCTTCCTACTCTTATTGAAATTTCTACTAATACCTTTTATTCAAAGTATGATGTCTCAAATGCAAGTGCAAATTTACAGCAAATTGAATCATCTTTGATTGAATATCGTACAAATTTAGATTCACGAACAGATATTTTAGATAAAAATGAGGTTATAAATAATTTAAATGATATTTTTCTACTCGTAAATGAATTAGACCTAGTTATTACGTATAGAATTTTAATTTCTGAGATATTAATATATACAGAATTACCAGTTAAAGAAGAAAATGTAAATATTGATCAACTTACTACTGAATTATCTTCAATTATTGCTCAAAGTAAAGTAAATTATTCAAATCTTCCAGAAATAGCTGAATTTAATAATCACAAAAATTTAGTTGAAGTTGCTTTGGTAACTGCAGAGGACCTTCATGGTAGGTATTTAGCTGCCCTTAGAAATAATGAGTACGAAGTGGCTGAGTCTATATCATCAGCAATTTTATTAAATAAATCAACAGAAGTAAGAGCGTTTGAAAATTCTTTGACGGATTTTAATCAAAAAAGTTTAAATATTTACAACAATCTAGCAGATTTACCCTAATTTAGAGTTCTGCAACTTCTTTTTCAAAATCTGAAGCATCAGAAAACTCTTTATAAACAGAAGCAAAACGTAAATATGCTACCTTATTTGTTTCTTTTAGGTGATTTAACACAGATTCACCTATAAAATCGCTTTTTATTTTACTTCCAGTAGATTTAATTTCGTTATAAATATTGTCAACTAAGGTTTTTAATTGTTTTTCATTAAGATCAAGTCCACCAAAAGCATTTTCTATACCTCTAAATAGTTTTTGATAATCAAATTCTTCATAAGAGCCGCTTCTTTTCTCTACAAGAATCCCTATTTCTGCTTTTTCATACGTTGTAAAGCGCAAATTACATGTTGGGCACTCTCTTCTTCTTCGAATTGAGTTGCCTTCGTTGTTTTTTCTAGAATCGACAACACTAGTTTCAACTTTATTACAAAATGGACATACCATATATAGTATTATTATAGTAATTGCTAAATATTGTATCAAATATTCTATGGAATTAGCAAAATATCATTTACAACTAAAGATGAATTGCTCAAATTATTAATTTTTTTATTTTTATATATGAAAAATTCCTTATTTTTTGAATTGAATTGATCAGCAATACTCCAGAGTGAATCACCCTTCTGTATTTCATAATATGTAAATTCATTATTGTTAATATTTTCTATGGAATTTAATGGTGATTTGGAAAAAATAACCGATAACGAACTAATTAAATACATAAACAATAATAATTTCAATCTTATTTTCATATATATAAATGTAGTTAGGCAGTGTGACATTTTTAATCGAACATTTGTTCTAATTTATGTTATCATGAAGTATGAAAAATAATAAACAGGCCGAAATTTTAGAATTTATTCAAAATAAAATTAATAAAGAAGGCTACTCTCCATCAATAAGAGAGATAGCAAAAGCTGTAAATTTAAAATCAACTAGTTCTGTACAGCATCATTTAAATAATCTTGTTAAAAAAGGCATGATTGAAAAAAAGGCTAATTTATCCAGATCATTAACTAGTAATCGAAGCAAGTCTAGCTTTAAACCTGTTCCAGTAGTGGGCTTTATTTCAGCTGGTGTACCGCTATTAGCTGAAGAAAATAGAATTGGTGAAATTCCAGTACCTTCTAGTAAATTTTCTCAGGATTTATTTGCTCTTAAAATCAATGGTGAATCAATGATTGACGCTGGGATACATGATGGAGATATTGTTGTTGTTGACAAAAACCAAGAACCTAGAAATGGAGATATCGGAGCATTTATGATACATGACACAGAGGCTACTGTTAAGTATCTTGATACTGTTTCAGGAAAAAAATATTTAATACCAGCCAATAAGGAATTTGAAAACATTGAAGTTAATGAAAATACTCAACCTATAGGTAAGGTTGTGAGTCTCTTTAGAGATATATAACTTCTCCAGATAATATTAGTTTTTCGTTTTCGAATTTAAGTTTTAAATCTCCACCAGGATATAAAACATAACTATCATTTGCAATTTTTTCAGACTTATAAAGATAATTAAATAAACATAACGCTCCTGAACCGCAAGCATCAGTTTCACCTACTCCCCGTTCAAAAACTCTTGCTTTTATATATTTATTATCAATAATTTGATATATTTCCAAATTAAAACCTTCATTAAAAAGTTCAAGATCTGATACAGATGTATTTAATTTAGATAAGTTAGCATTTTCTACATCATCTACTTGTACCATAAAATGAGGATTCCCAACTTCTGATTTTACACCTTCATATTCTTCAAATTTTATAGGATTTGGTTCAAATGTAGGAATTGGAGCTTGTATTTCAATATAATTATCTTGAACTAAAACCTTAATATTTGAAACTGGTGCAACAACAGTAAAATTGTTTGTATTTACAAAGTTATTATCGACAGAATATTTAGCAAGACACCTAACACCATTAACACATAACTCAGCATCGGAACCATCATTATTGAAATAATGCATTTTAACTAAATCATCTTCTAAAGGTTCTACAAAAATTACTCCGTCAACTTCTATTTCTGCATCACTTACTAGAGCAATAACTTGAATTTCTGATACAGGACCGTCATACTCGCCTACTAAAAAATTATTTCCTGTTCCTGACATGTATGCAAAATTAGCCATCAATAATCTCCATTATACTTTGATAAACAACATCTTCTTTTGATGAATTAATCATTTTTAATCTTTCTTCTTTTTTAAACCAGGTTATTTGTTTTTTAGCTAATCTTCTAGTTTTAATATTAATGTTTTCTTCAATATCTTCAGAAAGGTTTAACCCAATGGCTTGAAGAATTGTCTTTGATGGATTTTTTATATTGTTTATTTCATTAATAAGTCCATTATCAATCATTTCTTTTGTTCTAATATCAATATTGTTTTTATATTCAGGATGATTCCAAAAAACTCCAACATGTCCATCAGGTGTATTTATATCTGGTAAAACAAATTTAGATTCATCAACCATAAATGACTCAATATTTCTCATCAATCGTCTTTTATTTAATTCAGTGTTCGGTAATGGAATATTGTTTAAATTATGAAATTTTATCAACTGATCGTAATTTAATTGTTCAAGTTCAGATCTTATTGCTGGATCAGCTGGTCTAAACTCATATTTATCAATAATAGACTTGATATAAAGTCCTGAGCCCCCAACAGCAAGAATATCTTCATTAAAACTTTTTTCAGGAATCTCCTCTTCAATTAAATAATTCAAATAATCAATAATCGAAAAATTTTGATCAGGGTCAGCAATATCTAATCCATAGTATTGAACTTGGGCCTGCATAACATCAGTTGGTTTAGCGGTTAAGATATCTAATCCCTTATAAACTGCCATTGAGTCAATAGATAATATAGACATGTTTCGTTCAATAGCAATTTTATGTGCTAGATTAGATTTTCCAGAAGCTGTAATTCCAGCTAAAAAATATAACAAACTATATCTGTTCTGCTTTTAAATAGAATGGGGTTGAATCTACTATATTTACTTTTACAAAGTCTCCTAAGTTAAGATCTCCTTTATCTATATGTGTAATCTGACCACTATCAATTTTTCCAGAATAAATTTGGTTATTTTTTTTAGATAATTTTTCAATTAAAAGCAATTGTTCAGTACCTACAAATCTTTTAAGTCGTCTCTCACTTATATCAGTTTGAGTATCTTTCAATAATTGAAATCTATTATCAATTACTTTTTTTTCAACAAATTCTTGGTTCATATTGAAAGCAACTGTGCCAGGCCTAGGAGAGAATTTAAACATATATACAGAATCAAATTCTGAATAATTAACTATATCCATAGTATCAATAAAATCTTCATCAGTTTCTCCAGGAAAACCCACAATGATATCTGTAGTTAAGGATACATCAGGAATTATAGATCTTATCATATCAATTTTTTCGATAAATTTTTCCTTGTTATAACCTCTGTGCATTTTAGACAAGATACTGCTACTACCACTTTGTAGTGGGACATGAATCTGGTTACACACTTTACTTAACTCTTTAACAGCAAAAATTGTTTCTTTTTTAAAATCTTTTGGATGTGGAGAAGTAAACCTAATTCTTTCGAGATCAGGAATATTGTTTAGCTGTTCAAGCAATTGAGCAAAATATGGTCTACTTTTGTTATCTATTTTTAAGTCTCTACCGTATGAATTAACATTTTGACCTAACAAAGTGATTTCTTTTACGCCTTCACTAACTAATTGTTTTGCTTCATTTATTATATCACTGGGTCTTCTGCTAATTTCAGGTCCCCTCACAGATGGAACAATACAAAATGTGCATGAATTATTACAGCCAATTTGAATAGTGAGCCATGCTGAAAATTCGGATTCTCTTATAGATGGGGCATCAGTTGGTAGATTTTCTATTTCATCAATAATTTCTGTCACTGGTCCCCAGTCTTCTGATTGATTTAATAAATTTATAACATTAGTTAAATTGTGTGTTCCTATAACAACATCTACCCATGGAGCTTTATCTCTAACAAGATTTTTATCTTTTTGAGCAGCGCAACCACCAACTAGTAATTTTCTATTATCAGATTCCAATTTCCATTTTTTTAAATGTCCTAAAGTGCCATAAAGTTTGTCATCTGCATTCTCTCTAATTGTGCATGTATTTACAAAAAGTATGTCTGCGTTATCTTCTGATTCTGCTTTCTGCATTCCATCTAATTCAAACAACCCAGAAATTCTTTCAGAATCATGCTCATTCATTTGGCAACCAAATGTTTTTACATAGTATTTTTTACCAATGCGAGATGGTTTTAATGTAATTTTTGAATTAATTTTAACTGTTTGTTCCACAGTTAAATTATAAAATAAATTTATAAATAAAAATTAACTTATTTCTCAGTATTTGATTCTTCTTGTTCCTCAGTTGGAACTTCTTCTTCTTCACCTGATTCAATTAAACCTACAGCTTTATACACATCTGTTTCAAGTTGTAATGCAATATCCGCATTCTCCCTAAGAAATCGTTTAGAATTTTCTTTACCCTGTCCAAGCTGTACTTCGTCATATGTAAACCATGCACCAGCTTTTCTTACAATTCCATGATCAACTCCAACATCAAGCAAACTACCTTCTCTTGATATACCTTGTCCAAACATTATGTCAAACTGTGCTTCTTTAAAGGGTGGTGCCACTTTATTTTTTACTATTTTTGCCCTAACCCTATTTCCTATCATTTCAGCACCAACTTTTAAAGTCTCTATCCTTCTTATGTCAATTCGAACAGATGCATAGAATTTTAGAGCTCTACCACCACTCGTTGTTTCAGGTGATCCCCACATGACACCAATTTTTTCTCTAATTTGGTTAATGAAAATTACTGTAGTCTGTGTTTTATTAATAGATGATGTAAGTTTACGTAGAGCTTGAGACATAAGTCGTGCTTGCAAACCAACATGGGATTGGCCCATTTCACCGTCTATTTCTGCTTGTGGTACTAACGCAGCAACAGAGTCTATTACTACAACATCTACACCTTCTGAGTCGATTAACATATTTGCAATTTCTAATGCCTGTTCTCCAGTATCTGGTTGAGATACAAGAAGTTCATCTACATCAACACCGAGAGCACTTGCATATATTGGATCTAATGCATGCTCTGCATCGATAAAAGCAGCAACTCCTCCAGCTTTTTGAGCTTCAGCAGCAATATGGAGAGATAAAGTTGTTTTACCTGAACTTTCAGGGCCATAAATTTCTATAACTCTACCTTTAGGAACCCCTCCTATTCCTAATGCTAAGTCAATAGCAAGAGCTCCTGTAGAAATTGAAGGCATTTTTTTAATTTGATCAGATCCTAATTTCATTAAGGATCCTTCACCGAATTGTTTTTCAATCTGTGAAAATACTGTGTCTAGTTTTTTTGCCCTGTCTTTATCCATTTTATTCTCCTATTTATTAACATTAATTAATAACTATTTAAACATCTATATATGACAATTTTAATCGAACATTTGTTCGATTACAACTTTTTAATGAATTTTATTAAGTCCCATATAGCGTTATTTACTGATCGATTAATTATATCATTCCTACTTCCTCTTAAATTGTGCTCAATTGTCTCAGTATTTGTATCAGTTGCAATTGATATGAATATTTGACCAATTTTATACCCACTTGATGGAATTGGTCCAGCTTCTCCAAGGATAGCGAGAGAAATATTTGAACTATATTTTAGTCTAGAAGCTTTGGCTAAATTTTCGGTCAATGTATTCCAATCGTTGCTTATTTCAGAGCTTAAAAATTCTTTTTTAGATTCCGTAGTATAAAGAATACTCGATGCGACTAACGCTTTACTTGCCCCTGGATGGCTTACTAAAGCGGATGCAAGATTACCCCCAGTTACACTTTCCACTAATGATATTGTTAATTTATTTTCATATAGTAAATCTAATAATACTTTTGAAGCTGGTATGTTTTCAGTGCTAAGAATATATGGATTCAATGTATTTCTAATATTGTTTTTAAAATCTTTTAAAACATCAGAGGAAACAGAATTTTTATCATATCTCATTTTAATAATTCCTTTACTAGCCAAATATGCAATATCAAGATTGATAGGTTTAAATTTATCAATTTCTTGAGCAAGTGCAGATTCAGCTTGATTATAAAATAATATAAACTCATAATCTTTATCTGTTCTTGCAAAATTTTTACTCAAAAATGGAACTACTTGATCTTTTACTAATGGTGTAAATTCTCTCGGCGGTCCTGGCAGGATAAAAATATGCTTATCATTACTATTAATATAAATTCCAGGTGAAGTTCCATTTGTATTGGTTAGCTTTTTTGAACCTTCTGGTAATTCTGCCTGTTTAACATTATTCTGCGGCATAACTAAACCCCTACTCTCCCATCGGGATTTCATCCACTCTAAATGATCATTATCTAAAACTAAATTTAATCCAAGGTATTCAGATATCACTTCTTTTGTAAAATCATCTTCAGTGGGTCCGATACCGCCACATGTAATAATTACATCATTATTAGATAAGAGATGTTCTAATTTATCTTTTATTATTACTTTTTCATCTGGAACTGTTAATTCAGAAGTGAGCGTGAATCCATTATTGTATAAAATTTGTCCTAAAGATGAAAGGTTTGTATTTACTGTATCTCCAAGAAGTATTTCAGTACCGATGCTTAATAATGCAATATTCACATTATTTAGAATAGCAAGATTATTCACGAATAAGATTATGATTATTTCATGAAAAAATATTTTTTAATTTTATTAATTCTTATTTCGTGTACTCAGGACGTAACACAGAATGAAGAATCAAGTAATGTTTTAATAACTGAAACATCATTTCAATACATCAATATAGATTTAAAGCAAGATTACGAAAATTTTACAAACAAAAAAACCATTATTGTATTTTGGGCAGACTACTGAAGTATTTGTAGACGGGAGTTGCCTGTCCTAGAAAAAGAATTAGATAACCTTGCCGAAACATATGATGTTCTTGCATTAGCACATAGTGAATATGACCCAACTCTTGAGTGGGTTGAAAATAATTTAAATGGGGATTTAAAAATTGGATTTTCTACATCTGAGCTTCGTGATTATTTTAAGATTGTCGGTCAACCAATAGTTATCATATTAGATACAAATGGAGAAGTAATTTTAAGAGAATTTGGTGAAATAAATTTTACTAATTTTTAAATTAAATTAAACAACGTTAATTTAAATTTATGTATGATGGAAATATAAGCTAGCGGAGAAAAATAATGAAAAAATCATTACTACTTCTACTCTGTCTTGCTTTAGTAGCTACTGCTTGCGGTGGGTCTGCTGAAGAGACTGTAGAAGAACCCGTTGCTGTGGAAGAAGTCGAAACTTTAGAGGCTCCAGCTACAACTGCTGCACCTACTTTAGATAAGATTATTTTTGGCTTTGTACCTAGCGCGGAACAAGCTGAACTATTAGACAACATTCAACCTATGATGAAAGTTTTAACTGATGGTTTAGGAATTGAGGTCGAAGGATTCGTAACAAGTGACTACTCAGGTCTTCTTGTTGCAATGGGTTCTGGACAAGCAGATGTTGGAGCATTTGCTACATTAGGTTACGTAACTGCAATGAATGCATTTCCTACAAGATTTGAAGCTATTGCTAAATCTGTAAGATACGGTTCAGGTTCATATCATGGAACTTTTTGGACAACAGATGCAAGCGTGTGTAAGAGCACACCAGTAATTGGTGCTTTTGAAAATATCAATGGTGTTGCTACTTTAGTTACTGGATCAGAAACAACACCACCAGATGTAAAAGCGTTACAAGTTGGTTGGGGTTTTGGAGATGATGGTTTAATTCCTGAAGTTCGAGACGGAGTAACAACCAGTCCTGGACTTGCATGTGAAGCAGATCTATCTGTTATGTTAGGTGAGGAAGTATTATTTGTTGAAGAAGGTTCAACATCTGGGTACTTATATCCTTCACTCCAGTTAAAAAAAGCTGGGATTGATTACACAAGTGACATAACCCAAAGATTTGCAGGATCACATGATGGTGTTATTGCGGGACTTTATAATGGTGATGCCAAATTCGGTGTTACTTATGATGACGCAAGAAGAACATTAAGAAAAACCAATGCAGATGTTGGTGAAAAAGTTATTGCTTTTGGGATAACTGAAGAAATTCCAAACGATGTTATTGCAGTAAGAACTGATTTACCACAAGAAATAAAAGAAAAAATTTATCAAATTTTATCTGAATATATAGCGACTGAAGAAGGTCAAGCTATTATGGATGAGATTTATGGTTGGACAGATTTAGTTCCTGCAGTTAACTCAGAATTCGATGTTGTGAGAGAAGCAGCAGAAGAATTTGGTCTTTACGACAATTAATTAATAGAAAACTAGGGTGGTGAATACTGCCCTAGTTTTTTTTTGGAAAATATGATTGAATTTAAAAATGTAAGTGTAACTTATCAAGGTGGAGTTAAGGCTCTTAAAAATGTCTCACTAGAAATTCCAGAAGGAGATTTTGTCATAATTGTAGGTATGTCTGGTGCAGGTAAATCAACTCTTTTGAGAACAATAAACAATCTTGTTCAACCTACGGATGGTGAAGTAATTGTTGACTCAAGGAATGTTACTAACGCCTCTAAAAAAGAATTAAAAGATATACGTTCAGATATCGGAATGATTTTTCAAACATTTAATTTAGTAAATCGATCATCAGTATTAAAAAATGTACTAACAGGAAGATTAAGTCAAGTTTCCACATTACGTTCTATTTTTGGATTATGGCCCAAAGAAGACAAAGATATTGCTTTTGAATCTCTGAATAAAGTTGAGATTCTTGAAAAAGCTTATGTGCGAGGTTCAAATTTATCAGGTGGCCAGCAACAAAGAGTTGGTATTGCAAGAGCACTTGCGCAAAAACCGAAAGTAATGTTAGCGGATGAACCAGTGGCATCATTAGATCCAATAACTTCAAGGGTTGTAATGAAATATTTAAAACAAATTAATCAAGAACTTGGAATAACAACAATTGTTAATCTTCACTTTCTAGATCTTGCAAAGGAGTTCGGTGAAAGGTTGATTGGCTTAAAAGATGGTGAACTTGTTTACGATGGAAAAGTTAATGATGTAAGTGATCAAGATTTTGAAAATATTTATGGTAGAGCAATAAAATCATCAGATTTGCTAGGAGAAGACGATTAAAGTCCCTAAGAAGCCTTTACCTTCTTTATTAACTATTACTGGCTATCCTTTTGCAATTATATTTAGCATTTACTCATTTTTTCAAGTTGGTTTTAATTTAGAAGATTTTAAAAGAAACTGGTCTAATAGAAGACTTGTGACTGATACTTTATTTGATCCAAAATGGGAATGGGCATTTGAAAATGCATCTCAAGCTTTATTAGAAACAATACAAATTGCAATATTGGCAAGTATCCTGGGTTGTTTTATAGCTCTACCGCTTTCTTTTTACGCTTCAAAAGCAACTAATCAAACAACTACCACTTACATAATTTATAAGTCTTTTCTTAATTTTATTAGAACTATACCTGATCTATTTTGGGCAATGTTGTTCACTGTAGCAGTAGGTTTAGGTCCTTTTGCTGGAGTTTTAGCTTTAGTTATGTTTTCAATGGCTATTATGGGCAAGTTACTATCAGAAACTATAGACAGTATTGATCTAGGACCTTTAGAAGCAGCTAAAGCTAGTGGTGCCAAACATAATCAGGCAGTTTTTACGTCAGCGTTACCTCAAATACTTCCAAATTTTACTGCTTACTTTTTATATATATTTGAACTTTGTATTAGAGCTTCAGTTATTTTAGGTCTAGTGGGTGCTGGTGGTGTAGGAAGAATAATTGAAACACAAAGAATATTCTTAAGATTTGATAGGATTTCCCCAATTATTGTATTAATACTTTTGGCAGTAATTGCAATAGAACAATTTAGTGTGTGGCTAAGAAGAAAAATATTATGAACATACCAAATCAACCACTTAATCAAAGGATATTAAAATACCTTATAACTGTTTTAATTGTTGTTGGTTCAATTTGGTCAGCATCTGGACTTGAAATTACACCAGACAGAATATTTTCAGCCCCAGGTAAAATTTGGATTTTAATTTCTGCAATGTTCCCATTAGATTTATCGCAAGAAGCTATCGATAGAATAGTACCAAAAGTAGCAGAATCACTTTTTATTGCATGGGCAGGAACTGTTATTGGTGCAATTTTTAGTTTTCCTGTATCGTTTTTAGCTGCAAATAATGTATCATTAAATTCCCTTAGTAGGATAACTAAACAAGTATTAAATATCATTAGAGCCTTTCCAGAGCTGATCCTTGCTTTTGTTTTACTTCCAATTACTGGTTTAGGTCCTCTTACAGGTACTTTGGCTGTTGGAATCCACTCTATTGGTACGCTTGGTAAGTTATCTTCAGAAGTTATCGAAGGAATTGATGAAGGTCCTCTAGAATCAATAAAATCTTCAGGTGGTTCTAAACTCAATGAACTGTTCTTTGGTGTTGTCCCACAAGTCATGCCGACGATAACATCTTATTGGTTATATAGGTTTGAAATTAATTTAAGAGCATCGGCTGTTTTAGGAGTTGTTGGAGCTGGAGGTGTTGGTGCAGAGTTAATTAATCAATTAAGGTTTAGAGATTTTCCAAGAGCAGGAACTGTACTAGTAGTTACAATTGCAATGGTTCTAATAGTTGATACTATCTCTGCATCTATTAGAAGGAGAATTATTAAGGGAAGAGAAATAAAAGTCTAGTTTATTCAAACCAAGAATCATCTTCTGATGGATCTTGTTGAGAACCATTATCTTCAGTTGTAACTTCTTCTACGCCTTCAGAAATACTTGGTAGATTATTTGTCTCAAACTCTTCAACTGTAATTAGTACTTCTCTTGCTTTTGAACCTTCAGAGGGTCCAACTATTCCTTGTGCTTCTAGAATATCCATTAATCTTCCAGCCCTAGCAAATCCTACTCTTAATTTTCTTTGAAGCATAGAAGTAGATCCTAATTGAGATCGAATTACTAATTCTTTAGCAGTGTTTAGAAGTTCTTCATCTTCACCAAAATCTTCAGTAGAGGAAGATTGTGCTTTCTTTTGTTCTTCTATAACAGCAGGGTTATAAACGGCTTCTTTTTGATCTTTTACCCAGGAGACAACATCTTTTATTTCTGATTCAGTAACCCATGCTCCTTGTATTCTTTCAAGTCGTGGATTTGATGCGGTTACAACTAACATATCACCTAGCCCAATAAGTTTTTCAGCACCAGATTGATCTAAAATAACTCTAGAGTCAGTAGTTGATGCTACAGAAAATGCAAGTCTTGAAGGAATATTTGCTTTCATTACACCTGTGATAACATCTACAGAAGGTCTTTGAGTAGCAACAACTAGGTGAATTCCTATAGCTCTTGCCATTTGTGCTAATCGTACAATTGCTGATTCTACTTCTCTTCCTGCAACCATCATCAAGTCATTTAATTCGTCAATGAAGACTACGATATAAGGAAATCGATCAAATTTATCTTCATCAAGTAAACCTGCATCATATTTTTCGTGATAACCATTTATATCTCGAACTTGACTATCTGCTAAAAGATCATAACGCCTATCCATTTCAGAAACTGCCCAGCCTAATGCATCTACTGCCTTCTTTGGATTTGTAATAACTTTTGTAAGAAGATGAGGGACGTTATTGTATTGACCTAACTCTACTCTTTTAGGGTCGACCATGACCATTTTAACCTCATCAGGGTTAGTTCTTACCAATAATGAAGTGACAATTGAATTAATTGAGGATGATTTACCCGCACCTGTTTGACCTGCAATCAGTACATGTGGGAGTTCAGCTAAATTAAGCAATCTAGCTTTACCAGCTATATCAAGTCCTAATCCAACATTTAAAGGATGTTTTGCTTCAGTAGATTCTTTTGATGACAATACATCGCCTAAAGACACAAGTTTTCTTTGGCGATTTGGAATTTCAATTCCAATTGCACTTCATCCCGGAATTGGAGCAAGTAACCTTACATCGGGAGCGGCTAAAGCGTAAGCAATATCGTGAGATAGTGAAGTTACCTTAGAAACTTTTACTCCAGGCGCTAATTCAATTTCATATCTTGTAACAGTAGGACCTGGAACTACATTTGTAAGTTCTGCTTCAACACCATGTTCTTTTAACAATTGTGTTAGGTCTTTAGCAGTTTCCTGAAGTAATTTTTTCGATGTTGAAACTGAGGAACCTTTTTTGAGCAAACTAACTGGAGGTAATTTGTACTCTTTAGAATTTGATAATTGTTTAGTTTTCTTTTTGGTACTTTGTGGCTTAATTTTTTTCTGTTTAAAATCTGTGAAGTCTGAAACATTGTCTTCTTTTTTTACAGTTTTTGAAATGGTTGTTTTTATTACTTCAGTTTTACTGTTTGAAGGTTCCACATATAAATCATCAAACTGAAAACTATTAGCTTCTTTTCTTGCTTTTATAAAGGCAAATATAAATTTGTAAATATATTTAAGAATTGCCTGAACTCCTCCTACTAAATCCTTTAATTCAATATCAGTCATATATAAAACTGCTATTACTAATCCTACTAACAAGACGGTGTGAGTCATTTGTATGCCCAAACTATTGGTCAATGGGTGTACAAGAAATGCAGAAATATGACCTCCAGATTTTGAAATTAGATCTGATCCTGCACTGATTGATAAAGGTTCTGTATGGATTAAGGAATGAAATGCTGCAGAAGAGATAATCTGTACATAAAAGGTTCCAGCCAAAACTTTTTGTGACTTAACTGTATCTTTGTCACGTATAAGAATTGCAGTTCCATAAAAGAAAAATACTGGCATTGCGAATACTCCATATCCAAAACACCACTCAAGAGCTTTATAGATTACATCACCAACAGGTCCACCTTTTTGAAAAATTGAAAGTGCAATTAGAGTTCCGAATGTAAACATAAAAACTGAGACAGCTTGATAGGACGTAATAAAACCGTTAACAGTTTTAGAAGTTGTAGATTTTAAAGTGTTTACTGCCCTGTCTACATTTATTAAATTGTTTTGTTTAGACACCCGCTTACGCCCATTCACCCTTTTGCGAGTGGATGTCTTTACAGCCACGTTGTATTATATCATAAATTATTTGAATATTTACTAATGTTTATTTAAATTTTATTAAAAATTGACGATAATTCGGTTCTAAATTCAGTACTTATAGGTGTTATTGGAAGCAGTGGGATACCGACATCTTCCCACGTTTCAGTAAGGAGATACTTTACGGGTCCCGGACTAGGTTCTTGAAAAAGAGCAGAAAATAGCTCCAATAATTGTGAATGAATATCTTCAGCATTAGAAATGTTGTTACCTAATACATTAGAAATAAGTTTACTTATTTGCTTCCCAACAATATGAGATGCGACAGAAACTACTCCTTTTGCTCCCATCTTCATAAACTCAATTGTCTCATTATCATTTCCACAGTAAATATGACATCTATCTTTAAGTAAATTTATCTCCTCACTGCTGAATTTTAAATCACCTACTGCATCTTTAATTGAGTGTATACCTATGTCATCTACTAATTTTTCAAGTGTGGGTAACTCAATTAATTTCGATGTTCTTCCTGGTATGTTGTAAGCCATTATCGGTAAATCGGTAACTTTTGAAACTTCCTCAAAATGTTTCATGATGCCATACTGTGATGGTTTTGAATAATAAGGAGTTACAATCATTATTCCATCTACTCCTAAACTTGAAGCCATTCTTGTTATCTCTATAGTTTCTTTTGTAGAATAAGTTCCAGTTCCAGCAATTATCGAAGCGTCATTGCCAACAGAATCTAATGCAGTGCTGTAAAGTATCTCCCTATCATCCATTGAAAGATTGGGTGATTCTCCTGTGGTCCCACTTAAAACCAGTCCATCAGATTTTTCATGTACTAGTTTTTTACAAAGTCTCCAGAACGTATCCGTACTTATAATTCCATTTTGATCAAAAGGTGTAACTACTGCAGTGAGTAACTGTCCAAAATCTTTCATGACAAAATACTAATCTTTTGAGCCAGAATTGTTTCCAAACCAAGAGTGAAATTAGATAAGTTTTCAATTTCATCAAATACTAAAGATATTCCATATAGATATGCAGACCTATCGTTTACAACATGCTCTAATGAAAAAGTTTCATATTCTGATGTGAAATTTACAACCTGCTCAGCAAGAAACTCTTCTCCCCTTTCAGAATAAATATTTATACCGTTGATGCTGTTATGTTCACCATCATGATTATCTAATTTGTTTGAATTAACATCAGAAAGACTCGATGCAAGATCTGATGATGTGCCTGATGGTGCATCCTGTTTATTTTTATGATGCTTTTCAATAATATGAACATTTTCAAAATCTTTAGAGAGTGCAATTGATAATAATTTTTGATAAGCTGCCCCAATAGAAAAATTGGGAACTACAACAACTTTTCTGCTGAGATCTAGTGTTTTTAATAAACTAATTGATTCGTTTGAAATACCAGAAGAGCCAATTATTAGATTTGATGTTACTTTACTCCATTTTTGTATATTTTCATTTATTGCTGTAGCAGGTGAAAATTCTAAAATATAATCTGGATTTATATCATCTAAAGTGGTTATAGATGGGTAATCATCTGAATTATATCCTGGATCATAGATACCGAT
>ERZ802830.2020-NODE-2020-length-18703-cov-7.92353_pt1 | contig 18703 bp, 14 predicted proteins | sample MGYA00345654_ERZ802830 | MGnify/ENA primary metagenome ERZ802830 (study PRJEB30503, sample SAMEA104212375) | marine metagenome | biome: Westerlies Biome; feature: [SRF] surface water layer (ENVO:00010504) within the epipelagic zone...; material: water...
AGCGCCATGTGTATCGGCGGTTCCTGCTTTGTTGGGGGATCCATATCCAATGGTTGTTTTGCAATCAATCAATGAAGGTTTATCAGAGGTTTTGGCGTGAGCGATTGCTTTTGAGACGGCTTCGGCATCATGACCATCAACATCTTCTATGACATCCCAACCATAGGACTTGAAACGAGCGCAGACATCTTCATCGAACCAACCGTCGATCTCGCCATCAATTGAAATTCCATTGTCATCATAAATGCAAATTAATTTGTCTAGATTTAGTGTCCCTGCAAGCGAGCATGCCTCATGTGAGATGCCTTCCATTAGACAGCCATCGCCAAGAAAAACATAGGTGAAGTGATCAACGATTGAATGGCCTTCTTTATTGAATTTTGATGCGAGGATGCTTTCTGCCAAGGCCATGCCAACGGCATTGCTGATGCCTTGACCTAGAGGCCCTGTAGTGGTTTCAATGCCAAGCTCAAGATCAAGCTCAGGATGGCCGGCAGTGTGTGATCCGAATTGTCTGAATTTTTTTATGTCCTCAATGCTCAAGGGATAGCCGGTTAAATGCAAAAGCGAATACAACAACATTGAACCGTGTCCATTGGAGAGGACAAACCGATCACGATCGGCCCATTTTGGGTTTGAAGGATTGTGTTTTAAGTGATCATTCCAAAGGACTTCTGCGATATCTGCCATCCCCATCGGCATGCCTGGATGGCCTGAATTTGCTTCCTGTACAGCATCGGCTGACAAAATCCTAATGCAATCTGCTAATTTTTTCTTTTCAATACTGATGATGGAATTGGTTTGAAAATATTATTCTTAACTTTATTGTGATTTCTGTTTTTTTGAAACAACCATCATTGTCTACGAGGAATCATCGGCTGGCAACAAGTTTCGGATGAATCTATGAAATATCAAAATTTCTATATATAATCCTGCCAAGAATGGAGAGTTTAGCATGACAAATCAAACATATTTAATGACATCTGAGTCCGTGGGTGAAGGTCATCCCGATAAGATGGCTGATCAAATCTCAGATGCAATCTTGGATGCAATACTTGAACAAGATACGGGTTGCAGAGTCGCGGTCGAAACGCTGGTGAAGACTGGATTGGTGGTTCTTGCTGGAGAAATTACAACCTCTGCCGATATTGATTATGAAGCGATTGCAAGACGAACAATAAAGAGAATTGGTTATGACAGGGAAGAACTTGGTTTTGATGATCAATCCTGTGAGGTCTTGTCTGCGATCAGTAAGCAATCTCCAGATATTGCCATGGGTGTTGATCGTGCAGATAAAAAAGAACAAGGTGCAGGAGATCAAGGCTTAATGTTTGGTTATGCAACCAATGAAACGAGTGAATTGATGCCGGCAACGATCCAATTGTCGCATCAACTGGTTAAAAAACATGCCGATGTAAGAAGAAGCGGTGATCTTGGCTGGCTAAGACCGGATGCTAAGAGTCAGGTGACCATTCTTTTTGAAGATGGAAAACCAAAATCGATCGACACTGTTGTTCTATCCACACAGCACGATGAAGATGTCTCGATGAATGATATTCAAGAAGGCGTGATGGAACACATTATCAAGCCAATACTTCCAGAAGGGCTTTTAACCAATGATACTCAATACCTGATTAATCCAACTGGGAATTTCATCATTGGTGGGCCCGTTGGAGATTGCGGTCTTACTGGAAGAAAAATCATTGTTGATACATACGGAGGGATGGCAAGACACGGTGGAGGCGCATTCTCAGGAAAAGATCCCTCTAAAGTTGATCGCTCAGCAGCCTATGCAGCAAGATATGTAGCCAAGAACGTTGTTGCAGCTGGGTTGGCAGATCGGTGTGAAATACAAGTCTCTTATGCAATCGGCGTGGCAAGGCCCACCTCTGTCAGAATCAAAACTTTTGGCACTGAGAAGATATCAGAGGAAAAGATTGTGCACCTGGTCAATGAAAATTTTGATCTTACTCCATATGGAATTATGAACATGCTTGATCTCCTTCAACCGATCTACGAAAAGTCGGCAGCTTATGGCCATTTTGGTCGTGAAAATGATGGTTTTCCATGGGAAATGACTGATCGATCTGATGCACTCAAAGAACAATCTGGGTTGTAATTGGACCCGAATGATGATTTAACTATTTGTATACTTAGGAAAGAATTATGACTGAAACAGCAAAGAACAACAAAATTGATATGATCAATGACTATAAAGTAGCAGACATTTCTCTCTTCGAATGGGGCGAGAAAGAAATCAAGATTGCAGAGACTGAAATGCCAGGATTAATGAGCCTGAGAGAGGAATTTGCAAATGAAAAGCCATTAGAAGGTGCGAGAATTGCTGGTTGCTTGCATATGACTATTCAAACAGCTGTGCTGATTGAGACCCTTATAGAGCTTGGTGCTGAAATAAGATGGTCATCTTGTAATATATTTTCTACTCAAGATCATGCGGCGGCGGCATTGGCCAACAAGGGAATTCCTATTTTTGCTTGGAAAGGTCAAACTGAAGATGAGGCATGGTGGTGTATTGAACAAACCATCCATGGTCCAAACGGGTGGACACCCAACATGATTCTAGACGATGGCGGAGATCTTACTGGATTGATGCATAAAAAGTATCCAGAAATGATGAAAGACGTCAAAGGCCTTTCAGAAGAAACCACAACCGGTGTCAAAAGACTTTATGATATGGTCAATGATTCATCGCTCTTGTGCCCTGCGTTTAATGTCAATGACTCTGTAACCAAGTCTAAATTTGATAACCTTTATGGCTGTAGAGAATCATTGGTTGATGGAATCAAAAGAGCAACGGATGTAATGGTTGCTGGAAAAGTAGCCGTGGTCGCTGGATACGGAGATGTCGGAAAAGGTTCTGCACAAAGCTTAAGTGCTCTCGGAGCAATTGTCTTGGTAACAGAGATTGATCCGATATGTGCATTGCAGGCTGCAATGGAGGGTTATCGAGTAGTGACAATGGATGAAGCTTGTTCAGAAGCGGACATATTTGTGACTGCAACCGGTAATTACCATGTCATAAATAAAGAACATTTGGAAAAAATGAAAGATCAGGCCATCGTTTGCAATATTGGTCATTTTGATAATGAAATTGATGTTGCGTCTATGAATGATTACGAGTGGATTAATATTAAGCCTGAAGTCGATCACATTGTTTTTCCTGATGGAAAGAGAATCATACTCCTTGCTGAAGGCAGATTGGTTAATCTGGGATGTGCGACTGGTCATCCAAGCTTTGTAATGTCTAACTCATTCACCAATCAAACGTTGGCACAAATAGAATTATGGAACAATTCAGAAAAGTATGACAATGACGTATATGTTCTGCCAAAGGCTTTGGATGAAAAAGTTGCTAGATTGCATTTGGAGAAAATTGGTGTGAAGTTAACTAAACTCACAAAAGAACAATCTGAGTATCTAGGTATAAATGAAGAAGGTCCTTATAAGCCGGAAATCTATAGGTACTGACTTATTGTTGCGATGACTCTCTAATCATCTTAATCAGAGGTTCGAGAAAATTAAGTCTGATTATGGGGTCATCGATTTCCAAGCAATTTTGCTTGTCCTCTATCTTAAGCGGTAAAATCTCTGCGAATCGATAACTTATCCATGATGCGCTGTCAAAATTTTTCTCATCGTCACTGTAAATATTCACATCGTCCAGGATTGCCTGAAGGAGCACAACCAAGTGGTTGAAATGCTCAATCGGCTTGTAATCCCCTTCTCTTTCTATGCGTTCAATTGTTCCTATATTTAATCCATCTTCCTGCTTATTAAGCTCAACAAGCCTGAATTTTTGAGTTCCCTTGGTGGTTATACCCAGAAGCCCATCTTCGCCTTGATCCCAATCAATGATTTTTGCGAGCGTTCCAGTGTCATATGTTTCAAACATTTTTGGATCAGTGCTTTCTCGGCTGAGAATAATCCCAAACTCAGTATCTTCCCTCATGCATCGACTTACCATATCAATATATCTCGGCTCAAAAATTCGAAGTGGTAATTTTGAATCTGGAAACAAAATGGTCCTTAAGGGAAATATGGGTAAATCAACTCTATCACTCATGATTCATAGCCTCTTTTCAAGTGCCTCTATAATAGGTACAGAAGTTCTATTGGTCATTATTAGAAAATTATAGTCATCAGTATCAATTGATTCTAAATCTTTCATAAGATCCTGATGAGAGCTCACGATATTAATGTTCTGAAAGGGCTTAAATGCATCTTCAATGTCCCATTCGAAATCATCATTAGAAATGATGAATGCACAATCAGCCTTAGAAAATGAGCTCACTACTTCATCTTTTAATGTCCCTTGCCTCATGGTATTGGAAGCTAGCTCAGCCAGTACGCACAATCTTTTATTTGGATATTTATCTTTTATGGCATCAATACCAAACTTAATCGCCGTTGGATGATGAGCAAAGTCATCGAATACAGCATTGTTGTCAAATTGATTTAAGCGCTGGAGCCTTCTTTTTACTCCATCAAATTTCTCAACCGCTTTCAGAATTTTTTCACTTTCAAATCCAAGCGATCTCAATGCTGAAAAAGCTGAAATAATATTCATTAAGTTATGCTTTCCAAATAATCTAGGGCTCATCATTTCATACAGATCATCGCCTTCTTTTACAAAAAGATTTCCATCTTTCAAAATCACCGCGAAGTCTGCTTTCTCATTAAACCCAAATGCTTTGGTAGTGGACCAATTGCCCATAGAAAGTAAGTCTCGGATATTTTGATCCTCATAAGGCACTCTAAGATCGACTTTTGATGACAGCGATCGAATGAGTTGATGAAAGTGCCATTTAATTTGCTCAAGATCTTTGAAAATATCTGCATGATCAAATTCAAGATTATTTATCACAAGTGTTTGAGCAGGATAATGAATGAACTTGGACCGCTTATCAAAAAAAGCAGTGTCGTATTCATCCGCCTCAATTACAAAGTATTCGGAGCTTCCCAATGATGCTGATGCATCAAAATTAATCGGTACTCCTCCGATGAGGTAACCTGGATCTTGACCCATTTCCATTAAGGCAGAGGCAATGATGCTTGAGGTGGTTGTTTTACCGTGAGTACCAGCAACAGAAATCACCTTTCTATCCGCTAGAATATTTTGACCCAACCATTTGGGCCCTGAGGTATATGCCAAACCGTTGTCTAAAATATGCTCAATGATATCCATGCCTCTTGTCATCACGTTGCCAATCACAATCAGGTCTGGTTCTAACTTTAGTTGATCAATATCATAGTTGGGAATGACTTCAATGCCCATTTCATCCAATTGATCACTGATAGGCGGGTAACAATTGATGTCAGATCCGGTTACCCGATGACCTGACTCTTTTGCCAACAATGCAAGACTGCCCATAAATGTCCCGCAAATACCTAAAATATGAATATGCATCGCCCTTAATTACTCTCCTAAAAAAGAAGAATGCACCAAGAAATTAATCATCATGTAAAACAATGCAACCAAAATACCAGAGACCGGAGGTGAAGAATTACTGACACTATCTTTTATCATTGATCTTGAAAAGATATGCCCCATGACCATTACCGACCAAATCGCAATTGCAAAAAATAAAAGAGGCAGCCAAATGGGTAAGTCGCCCGATTCAATCACATCGCTGTTCCCTAGAATATCTGCGAATCGTATGATTAGTGGACTGGCAATGATATTAAACAGTGCGCCCGTTCCAAATAGTGCAATCAATGACTGAGTGTAATGATCCTGTGTACTGAATATCTGGGTCAATATTCTAAGAAAGATGACAAGCAGAATAGCATCAATGATGAAAGATCTGACAAACACAATGGGCGTCTCTGATACTGTAAAGCCTGAAATTGACTGACTGAGAAAGTAGAATATAAATACAAAAAACAATAGAAACATTGAGTTAGGCAATGCCATTTGATCGGATTTTCTCAACAGAATGTTCCAAAGAACTTTTATTAACTCAAACATCACAAACAATTCTATTATAATTTTGTCTTTAGAATAATCTTTTAACTAAATAACTAAGAAGAAAATTGTACCTAATTGAAGAACAAGAAAGCTTGGATCATTTCTTAAGCGATATAAAAAACGAAGAGTGTATAGGTGTTGATACAGAATTTGCACGAGTGAAAACTTACTATCCAAAGTTATGCTTGGTGCAGATAGCTACTCCTTCTTTGATTGCTTGCATTGACTGCCTGAGTGATATTGATCTCGATGGCTTATGGGAAATCATCTTTGATGAGAAGATTGAGAAGATCATGCATTCTTGCTCTCAAGATATTGAAATATTTTTCTTAAACAAACAGGATGTTCCTCAAAATATATTTGATACACAAATTGCAGCAGCATTTATTGGGTATTCTTCGCAAGTCGGCTTCAAAGAACTTCTAGAGAAAGAGTTGAATATAACAATCGAAAAATCTCAAACCAGAAGCGACTGGAGTAAAAGGCCACTGGCTGAAGCACAACTTGAATATGCATTTGATGATGTTGAGGATATCATTGAGCTTTCCTCTTCGATAAAAGAAAAGCTCATTAAACTGGATCGAAATGAGTGGGTTTCAGAAGAATGTGAAAACCTTATCCATAAAAAAACAGGTTTAATGGATACATCTGAGATATGGAAAAAGACAAAAGGAATTAATAAATTAAGAAACAACCAACGTCGCCTGGCTATTCTGCTTTCAAAGTGGAGAGAGGAGAAGGCAGCAGAGAAAGATCTTCCTCGAAAATGGTTGATCGATGATGGTGAAATTATTTCTATTGCTAAGAATGAAGACCTCTCTGTAGAAACTTTAATGAAGTCCATCTCGAGTAACCGTCTAAAGAAAGATGAAATTAAAGATCTTCATCATTTCTTGCAAAATACTGAGGAAACTGACTTCAGCTTGAATCAGGATAATAGGAGGAGGAAAATTAAAGAAGAGGATCTCAAGGCAGTAAGCGGTTATCTTGAATCCAGGTCAATAGAGCTTGGGATTAATAAAGATATCCTCGGCTCAAAAAAAGACATGATCAAGTTTATTTCTGAGAGAAGTGGGAAACTAAATGAAGGCTGGAGAAAAAAATTAATTTCTGAAGACCTAAAAACTCTGCTTGATTAACTGCTTATAATTCCATTAACTTTTTTAGTCCCAGGTAAACCTCATCTACAGGCCCCTGTCCATCAACGGTGAGAAGAAGTTCGGCGGATCTATAAAAATCAATCATGGGTTCTGTTTGCTCCTCATACACCTCAATTCTTTTTATGATTGAATCTTCATTGTCATCTTCTCGCTGGAGTAACTCCCCGCCATTAGAAAGGCATTCATCCAATTCCGATTGAGAGGAAAAATAAATATTCAGAGTTTTTCCCGTTAAAGAACATGTTCTTCTTCCAGATAATCGTTTGATGAGAATCTCACTTGGAACATTGATCAATATAGTGTAATCAAGGGGCTTATTTATGGTTTCAAGCAAATCTTTTAAAGATTTTGCCTGACTTATATTTCTTGGATACCCATCCAAAAGAAAACCATCGTCTCCAATCTCGGATAGTTGATTTTTAATTAAATCGAGAACGATATCATCCGATACAAGTAGACCCTCTGACATGATCTTTTGAACCTTATGGCCAAGGTCTGAGCCTGATTCAATAGACTGCCTAAGTAAAACACCTGTTGAAATTTGATGACAATCGTATTCATTCATCAACTTCTCTGCCTGTGTTCCCTTTCCTGAGCCAGGAGCACCCATCAAAATTAACCTCATAAAAAATCCTCTTTTAGATACTTTCACTATTAAAACATTGGATGACTAGCTATCATATTTAAAATTCTTAATTTTGGAAGAAATTATGGCGCCAAAAAATGCATTTTATGCTCAATCAGGAGGAGTGACATCAGTCATCAATGCAAGTGCTGCTGGAGTCATTGAGACAGCAAGAAAATTTCCAAAAAAGATAGGTAAAGTTTTTGCTGGAAAGAATGGAATCTTGGGAGCTCTTGAAGAAAACTTGATTGATACCAGTCAAGAATCAGCTAAGCAAATTGAACTTTTAAAATACACACCAGGTGGGGCATTTGGTTCCGCTAGATATAAATTAAAAGGTATCCAAGAAAATCGAAATGAATACGAACGGCTAATTGAAGTTTTTAAGGCACATGATATTGGTTATTTCTTTTACAACGGTGGTGGAGACTCAATGGACACCGCTCACAAAGTTTCGCAGATAGGTTCAGAAATGAATTTTCCAATTGCATCAATTGGTATCCCAAAAACTGTAGACAATGATTTGCCCATTACTGATACCTGTCCGGGCTTTGGTTCTGTTGCTAAATACATAGCCGTGTCTACAAATGAAGCAAGCCTTGATGTCTTATCAATGGCTGAAACATCAACCAAGGTTTTTATATTGGAGGTCATGGGAAGGCATGCGGGATGGATTGCAGCAGCATCGGGTTTGATTTCAAATACAAGAAATGACCCGCCTCATATTATTCTTTTCCCAGAGATCCCATTTAATAAAAAAGATTTTCTCAAAAAAGTAGAAAAATCTGTAAAACAAAATAGTTACTGTGTCATTGTTGCGAGTGAAGGAGCCAGATACAAAAATGGTAAATTTCTTGCTGATTCCGGAAACAAAGACTCCTTTGGCCATAAACAACTTGGTGGAGTTGCCCCAGTCTTAGCAGAAATGGTTAAAAGCTCACTTGGGTATAAGTATCATTATGCAATAGCAGATTATCTGCAAAGGTCAGCCAGGCATCTTTCCTCAGAAGTCGATCTGAAACAGGCATATGCAGTAGGTGAAGCAGCCGTCAAATCAGCGATTAAGGGCGAACAATCAAAAATGATGACAATAGTGAGGAAGTCAAATAAGCCATACAAATGGACAATTGGGTCCACTGATCTAGGAAATGTTGCCAACAATGAAAAGATGATGCCGAAGAAATATATTACCTCAAATGGTTATGGCATCACCAAAGCCTGCAAGGAATATATGAGGCCATTAATCAATGGTGAAGCTTATCCTCCATATAAGGGAGGCTTACCGGTATTTTGTGAACTAAAAAATAAACTTGTTCCAAAGAGGCTAAAATCAAAATTTATGGTATGATCCACAAAATTTTTAACAAACTTCTAAAAAAATATATATGAGGAGTACACGATGAATGAAGGTCAAGCATTATGGATTGCTTTATCTGCGTCAGTAGTAGCAATCATTTGCGGAGTTGTTTTTTCACTCCAAATCATCAAAGAATCAGACGGCAATGATCGAATGAGAGAAATTGCCGGCGCGATCCAAGAAGGGGCACAAGCTTATCTAAACAGGCAATATTCAACGATTGCAATTGTTGGAATAGTTATATTTATTCTGATGGGTGTAAGTGGAATTGGCTGGGCAAGCGCAATCGGTTTTGCCATTGGTGCAGTCTTTTCTGGTCTAGCTGGATATATTGGCATGGGTATTTCTGTTAGAGCCAATGTAAGAACAGCTCAAGCAGCACATCAGGGTATGAATGCAGCCTTATCTGTGGCATTTCGCGGTGGAGCCGTTACAGGTCTTCTTGTTGTAGGCCTTGGTCTTCTGGGAATCAGTGGATACTTCTTAATCCTAAGATCAACAGGTGTATCAGTAGATGATAGTCTGCATGCACTAATTGGCTTGGCATTTGGAGGATCGCTCATTTCAATTTTTGCTAGATTGGGTGGCGGAATCTTCACAAAAGGCGCTGATGTTGGCGCAGATCTAGTTGGAAAAATCGAAGCTGGGATTCCAGAAGACGATCCAAGAAATCCTGCAGTAATTGCTGATAATGTTGGTGATAATGTTGGGGACTGTGCTGGAATGGCTGCTGATCTTTTTGAAACATATGCAGTTACCATCATTGCAACAATGCTATTAGGTGGACTGGTTTTTAGTAATCCAGCTGAAGCCAACAATGCTGTACTCTACCCTCTAGTATTGGGTGCGGTATCTATTGTAGCTTCTGTGATAGGTGCTTCATTTGTTAAAGCAAAAGAAGGTGGAAGTGTCATGGGTGCACTCTATAAAGGCGTGATCATCTCAGGACTGCTTGCTGCCATAGCTTTCTATCCAATTACTGGAATGATGGAAATGAGTATGGGCTTATATTGGTCTGCAATTATTGGCTTGGTTCTCACCGCATTTATGGTGATGGTTACAGAGTTCTATACCAGTACAGAATATAGCCCAGTTCAGAAGATTGCTGAAGCATCAACCACTGGACATGCAACAAATATTATTGCTGGATTAGGCGTTTCAATGAAAGCAACTGCCCTTCCTGTTCTGGCTGTATGCTTAAGTATCTGGGGCTCTTTCATGTTAGCCGGTGGTTCAGAAAACACTGAACAAGGACTATATGGTATAGCCATTGCTGCAACCTCCATGCTTTCTCTTACCGGAATGATTGTTGCATTGGATGCATTTGGTCCAATCACTGACAATGCTGGTGGAATCGCTGAAATGGCGGAGCTTCCATCTGAAATTAGGGGCATTACTGATCCATTGGATGCAGTTGGTAATACAACAAAAGCAGTCACTAAGGGTTATGCAATTGGTTCAGCAGGTCTTGCTGCGTTGGTTTTATTCGCTGATTTCACAGCTAATCTTGAAGCAGAGGGAAAACAGGTTGAGTTTATGCTCAATGATCCTGCAGTAATCATTGGTTTATTCATTGGCGGAATGGTTCCTTATCTTTTTGCGGCCTTGGCTATGGAAGCTGTGGGCAGAGCTGCAAGCTCAGTTGTAACTGAGGTTAGAAGACAATTCAGAGAGATTCCAGGAATCATGGAAGGCACAGGTAAGCCAGATTACTCTAACTGTGTTGATTTATTAACAAAAGCTGCGATCAAGGAAATGATTATTCCATCAATACTGCCAATACTAGTTCCTGTTGTTTTAGCTGTATCCATGAATATCTTAATGCCTGAAGACGGAGGAATTAGGGCTTTAGGTGGGTTGCTTATTGGAACAATTGTAACCGGTATTTTTGTTGCCATTTCAATGACCACAGGTGGTGGTGCTTGGGATAACGCAAAGAAATATGTTGAAGACGGTCATTGTGGTGGGAAAGGATCTGAGGCGCACAATGCTTCAATTACCGGTGATACTGTAGGGGATCCCTATAAAGATACTGCTGGTCCAGCAATAAATCCATTGATTAAAATCATCAACATTGTTGCATTATTATTGATACCTCTTCTTTAATTCATTTTTGATTCATATTTGAATCAATATTAAGAGGTTACAATTCGTTACATCAAGGGAGAGGATAAAGTGTTAAAAAACATTCCTCTCCCATGATATATAACATCAAACTGAATCTAAGAAAATTACGAACACAGACAGATGAAAAAAATAGTAACCATTTCTTTCTTACTGCTAACAATTAGTTACGGTGCGCAAAGCACCTCATTGATGGAAGTGTATCAATTGGCGACTATCAATGATCCATTTATTAAAGAAGCGCTAGCGAATAAAGAAGCAATCATTGAGAGCAAACCACAGGCCCGTAGCTTGATTCTGCCTCAGCTGAGTAGTTCAGCCATATTTTCAGATAGCGATGTGAATGGACAGAGCACTTTCCAGCAAAAATTTGTCAACCCTATAACAGGTGATGAAAGTGTAATAACAAGCAATACAGACTTTATTCAAGAATCAGAAACACTTCAGTGGGATATTACACTCAGACAGACAATTTTCGACTATGGCATCTGGATGAATCTGAGAAAGGCAAATAAGACAGTCGCACAAGCAGAAGTGAATTACCTGTCTTCACAGCAAGATCTAATGATCAGAGTGGCATCGGGATACTTTAATATCCTCGCTGCAGAAGAAACGCTGGAAGCAGAACAAGCGGCACGACAATCTATAGAGAAACAACTGGACCAATCCCAAAAACGATTTGAGGTGGGCCTGATAGCCATTACAGACGTGCAAGAAGCACAGGCTGCTTATGATCAATCCATTGCAAATGAAATCATTGCTAAAAGAGGTCTGGCTACTGCAAAAGAATCATTAAGATCCATTACAGATAGTTATCCTGGAAAACTCAAGAAACCAGATAATAATCTTCCGTTAATCATGCCTAACCCTCAAAGTGAAAATGATTGGGTTGATACATCACTTGAGCAAAATTTAAGCCTTATGTCTGCAGAAGTGGGTGTAGAAATCGCTAAAAGTGAAATCAAGATTCAGCGAAGCGGGCATTTACCAACTATTGGGGTCCAAGCCTCAAGAAGAGACATTGATACCGATAGCTTCAGGTCTGATAGCGGAGGATCACTGAGTCCTGCTGATTCTGAAAACATTAACGAGGGCATTGGAGTACAAATGACACTTCCAATCTACAGTGGAGGTCAGGTCAGATCTAGGGTTAAACAAGCTGTTGCTAGACATCGTGCATCAAAAGAAAAACTAGAGCGTGTAGCAAGAGAAACCACAAGAGTTGCGAGAGATTCATACTTGGGTGTTATCTCTGGAATTGCGACTGTGAAAGCGCTCCAACAATCGGTAATGTCATCTGCAACTGCATTGAAAGCAACGGAAGCGGGTTATGAGGTAGGCACCAGAACAACCGTTGATGTTTTAGATGCAAGGAGAAGGCTATTCTCAGCGCAGAAGAATCTAGCTATTAGCAAGTACGATTATATTTTAAACATCTTGAAGCTGAAACAAGCCGCAGGAACCTTAACGGTTGAAGACTTAGAGCAAATTGATAGCTGGCTAATGTAAATCCAGTAGCGGCCTTATCAACTGCAAAATCTTTTCCCTAGATCCCTTATTTTTTTCGATAATCGTCCTGGCATTATTTGTCATCTTGATACATTTATCATTATCATTAACAAGCTCTAATATTGAGTTGGCTATATCCTTATGATCCCTAACAATGATGATTGCTTGATTTAATTTAAACTGATCTGCAATTTCATGCACATTATCGAGCTTAGGCCCAGTTAAAATAGGTTTCATGAGTATCCCTGGCTCTATTAAGTTGTGACCGCCAATATCAAATAAGCTTCCACCAACAAATGAAACTTTACTGACAGAATAAAAGAATAGTAAATCACCAAGTGTGTCTACAAGCAGTACATCTGATTTGATTTCTTTATCTTTACTTTCAGACCATTTGCAATGGCTCAACCCACTTTGATCTAAGATCTTTGAAACTGTCTGAAATCTTTCTGGTTTTCTAGGTGCAAGTATTAAGAGTGCATCAGGAATGCTTTCTCTAATCAATCTGTGAGCCATAATTGCTTCGACTTCTTCTCCTTCATGAGTGCTTCCTGCTGTCCATGAAAATCTTTTATTTATAATCTCATTTCTAAATACCTCTGTATCCATAGAAGAGGAAAGGTTAATTTCTGTATCAAATTTTAGATTTCCAGTGACAAATGTTCTCTCCTTCTTTGCCCCTAGCGAGATAAATTTTTGAGCATCCTCTTGTGTTTGCGAAGCAACAACAATTCCCTGGGAAACACTGTCTTTAAATAACCCAAATAAGAAGGAGTATTTCCTCATCGAATCATCAGATATGCATGCGCTTGCTAGTATCAGTGGGATTTCTTTTCTTCCACAGTAATGAAAGATATTGGGCCAGATTTCTGTCTCAATGATAATCGCGACTTTAGGTTTTGCCCATTGAAAAAATCTTTTCACAGGCCCTTTTAAATCATATGGAAGATAGACATTGATGACTTTATCTTTGAACAACTCCTCTATAAGGGCAGATCCAGTCGGTGTTGTACATGTAAAGATTACTTGATGATTTGGATTTTCATTCAATAATGAGCTCACCAGTGTTTGGGCAGCATTAACCTCGCCATATGAAACTGCATGCACCCATATTGTTTGCTTATCATTCTCTTTCTCATAAAATCCAAATCGCTCTGAGATTCTATTGATGTATCGGCGATCAGAAGCTGATCTTAGAATCAGATGCAATATCAATAAAGGTGAAACCAGATAGGTAAATATATGATAGAAAAAACGAGATAATTTAGTCACAAGCATATTCTCATGATAATCATTGAGAGATTACCAAACTAGCTTTTTGTTTAGGAATAAATGTGATTACAGACTATTCAGATCGTCCGTAATCTACTTTTCTGTAATTGACTTTTATTTCTTTGAAGCCTTCTGCGAACTCATCAACAATCTCCCCCTTGATGCCATTCCTGATCTGATTGAGATCTCTCACAATCAATGCGAGCCTTCCAACTTCTTCCAGAGGCATGTCAACACCACTTCGTATATCACCCTCTGTGTTCCATATCTTTCCGTTGATTTCATACATCCTATTAATGAATATCTCAACTGAATCACCCTCAGGGATTTCTTTTTTATATGCGTTCAATTCTTCAGCCACATCCTCTTCAGTTCTCTGCGACTTTAGCAATGTAATGGTATATCGATCAATGATTTCTGAGAGAGGCATTTTCATTTTTAAATATTCCTTATTATCCGCATTTTGAATAGCCGCAGTTCAAGCAAGTATCACAACCATCCATAAGCACCATCGCAACTGTATTGCATTGTCCACATAATTTTGAACCTTCTGGAAATTCAGTATTTACAAATGCATCTTGTTGTTTATTTTGATTTTCAAATTCTTGTCGCTTTTGTTCAATGAGTTTTTGCTGATGCTCGTCAAGGATTGGCTCGCCTATGATGCCTATGTATTTAAAGTGCCTTTCTATGACATATCCTAATTCAGCAATAATTGAGGGCATAAACTTTCCTTCGCCAGCAAAATAACCGCCCTTAGGATCGAAGACTGCTTTTAGCTCCTCAACTAGAAATGCAACGTCTCCGCCCTTTCTAAATACCGCTGATAAAACCCTTGTTAAGGCAACAATCCATTGATAATGATCGAGATTTTTTGAATTAATAAATATCTCATAAGGCCTAAATTTCTCATGCTCAGTATCCTGATTTAAGACAATATCATTAATAGTGATATACATTGCGTGATCAGAGACTGGTGGCTTAATTTTATAAGTCGTTCCTCTCAGCATTTCGGGCCTTTCAAGGCGTTCATGCATACGGACTACATTTGGTTCCTCTTGGGTAAATTGATCAGGGTTTTGATTTGCCTGTATTTTTTCTTCTGTACTGACCCTATAGCCAACTATTTTAGTTTCTATTTTTAACTTCGCCATTCTTAAAACTTCCCGTAATAACCTTCTTTGAGTGCATCAAATAGATTTGCTGCTGTATGAGTCTCACCGTCGTATTCGATTTCCTCATTTCCAGCAACCTCAACTTCTTCTCCATTCTCAAGAACAAACACATATTTTGTTTGCTCCAGATCCTTTTCCTTAACAAGCACTCCTTGAAAAGCTTCTGGATTAAATCTAAATGTAGTACAGCCTTTTAAGTTTCGCTCATGAGCATAGAGATAGATATCCTTAAACTCTTCAAATGGAAAATCAGTTGGAATATTTGCCGTTTTAGAAATAGATGAATCAATCCATTTCTGTGAAGCGCTCTGAACGTCAACATGCTGCTTTGGTGAAATATCATCTGCTGTAATAAAATAATCGGGCAATGCGTTTTCAGCACCCTCTTCTGCATTGATATCTGCTTTTGAATCAATCTTATCTATGTATGAAAGAAGCTCAAATGAATAAACATCTACTTTTTCTTTGGTTTTCTTCTTCTCTCTGATGACATTTCTGAAATAGTGATGTGCAAAACTTGGCTCAATACCATTGCTGACATTATTTCCAATTGAAAGAGAAATTGTGCCCGTTGGTGCAATAGAAGAATGGTGTGTGAATCTAGCGCCTTGATTTGCAAGCTTCTCAATCAACTCAGGATCTTCTTGACCAACTTTTTGCATGTAACGACTGTATTTTGCATGCAAAACACTGCCTTTAACCTTATCTCCAACGACATATCCGTCATCAAGCATCTCAGGACGTTTTCTCAACATTTCATGTGTCACATCAAAGTCTTCTTTCAGTATTGGTGCTGCTCCTTTTTCTTTTGATAAATCAAGCGATGCACGCCAGCCTGTGACGGCCAATTCTTTGCTCACCTTTTCTGTAAATTCCAGAGATGCATTTGAACCATATTTCATAGTAAGCATTGTCATTGTGGATCCAAGGCCTAGAAATCCCATGCCATGTCTTCGTTTTCTGTATATTTCATCTCTTTGTTGATCAATGGGCAGCCCATTAATTTCTACAACATTGTCTAACATACGGGTAAATACCTTAACCACTTCCCTGAATGTCTCCCAATCAAACTCAGCCTCTTTGGTAAACGGATCTTTTACAAATTTAGTTAGATTTACTGAACCGAGCAGGCATGACCCATATTCTGGCAGCGGTTGTTCGCCACATGGATTGGTAGCCCTAATGTTCTCATCGAACCAGTTATTATTCATTTCGTTAACTTTATCGATCAAAATAAAACCGGGTTCTGCATAGTCATATGTCGATGCCATAATCAGATCCCAAAGTTTTCTTGCAGGTAAGGTTTTATAAACTTTACATGCTACCTGGCCTTGTTCATTTGTGAGATAACCTTTTGTTTTTACCCAATCTTTCCAGATAACTTTTTTAGGATCATTTAAATCTATTTCCTTTGATTCTGGCAAGCTAGAATCCAGCGGGAATACAAGTGGCCAATCATCATCGTCTTTAACGGCTTCAATAAACTCATCGGTGATTAAAAGCGATAAATTAAACTGTCTAAGCCTGCCGTCTTCTCGTTTGACTTTAATGAATTCTTCAACATCGGGGTGACTGATATCAAATGTTGCCATTTGTGCGCCTCTCCTTCCACCTGCTGAAGAAACTGTGAAACAGGTCTTATCATAAATATCCATGAATGACAGAGGACCTGAGGTAAAAGCACCGGCTCCGGTGACATACGCACCTTTTGGACGCAAAGTAGAAAACTCATAACCTATTCCACAACCGGCCTTAAGCGTCAAACCTGCTTCAGTGACTTTATCTAAAATACCTGACATTGAGTCTTGAATGGAACCTGAAACAGTACAATTGATTGTTGATGTTGCTGGCTTATATTCCATTGCGCCTGCGTTTGACATGATTCTTCCTGCTGGAATAGCCCCTGAGCGCAATGCCCATAGAAATTCTTTGTAACATTGATCTTGTTTTTCTTGCTCTTCAACCTCAGAAAGTGCTTTTGCAACTCGCTTAAATGTATCATCAATAGTTACGTCAACTGGCTGAGATTCGAAATCTTTTAGTCGATATTTCTTATCCCATATATCAACTGAAGCGTCCTGATGATCAATATCAAATGTTTTGAGGTTGTCTGTTTTTTTTGCTGTAGACATTCTTTCCCTGACTTATTTTTACTTCTAATATGGTTATTTCTTGCATTTCGGTCACACAATATATTGTGTGTAGACAATAATAGATTATTGCGAATTTTTATCGGTTGTCAAGACTTTTCGTTTTTGTTGTTTTTTTGTCTATTTATTATATATATCAATAACTTATATTATAATATTGCCATGATAATATAAACATTTATTAAGAATATTGTCACCTTTTGTTACAAAGTACGACACACAACATATTGTGTTCATGATATTCAGAAGAAATTAATAATTTATTAACAATTTATTAACAATATTGATTTAATCTGTAATTAAATCCAATTGAGAAAAAAATGTGAATAATGTGATTAGTATCTTGATCATCAGACCTGATCAGATAATACTTCTTTACTGTTAAACAAAATAAGTACTAAAAATGGATAAATACAAAACTAAACTCTTTCTTATTTCTGCAATCTTCTTTGCATTCATGATTACACCTATCCATGGACATGATGAAGAAATGAGTAGTGAGGAAATCACTGCGATGATTCAAGAAATTTTGAACAGCGTGGGTGATCTTGGAGAAAAGACCCTAAAAGATGCTAAAGATGTCATGGCAACTATCAAAATTGAAACCGGTCATCGATCGCTTCCTGATCTAATCGAGGAAACCTCTCCAGCTGTCGTGAGAATTGCAATTAGAGGAAAAATGAAATCTCAACCAAACCCTTTCTTTGATGATCCATTTTTTGAAAGATTCTTTGGTCAGCCACAAATGCCTCGTGAACGTGAATTTGGCGGAGGCGGATCCGGCGTGATTGTCGATGGAAAACTTGGATATATAATCACCAATGCGCATGTCATAGATAGAGCAGATGAGATCAAGGTTTTTACAAAGGACGGTGACGAATATGATGCGGAAATTCTTGGCTCTGATAAAGGCACTGACATTGCATTGATAAAAATATCCAGTGATGAAATGATGCCTGAAATTCAACTTGGTAACTCTGATACAGTTAGAGTTGGAGACTCTGTGGTTGCAATTGGTGCACCATTTGGATTAAGTCAGACTGTTACCTCAGGTATAATCAGCGCATTGGGAAGACCTCAAATGACTGCTGATGGGTTCGGTGAAATGATTCAAACTGATGCAGCGATCAATCCTGGAAATTCTGGTGGTGCATTAATTGATCTCGATGGAAAGTTAATTGGTGTTCCCAGCTCTATCTTCACACGAGGTGGTGGCAACATAGGAATAGGTTTTGCTATACCTGTCAGCACAATAAAGAACATCACGAGTCAAATCATTGACTTCGGATCGGTTAAACGAGGACTGCTCGGAGTGATTATTAGTGACTTATCTCAAGATGTT
>ERZ802830.2023-NODE-2023-length-18697-cov-7.75974_pt1 | contig 18697 bp, 16 predicted proteins | sample MGYA00345654_ERZ802830 | MGnify/ENA primary metagenome ERZ802830 (study PRJEB30503, sample SAMEA104212375) | marine metagenome | biome: Westerlies Biome; feature: [SRF] surface water layer (ENVO:00010504) within the epipelagic zone...; material: water...
TGGCACCAACTAACACTAAAAATGTCCACCGATCAAATTACCAACTTAATTTTGCCTATGGTGAAGACTTTTTATATGAAGAAATGTTTGCTTGCGGTGAAGGTGAAAAAGGAGAAGCAGCAGCTAAAGCCATAGCATCCTACAATCCAATGATGGGAGAGAATGTACCCAAACCAGGAGAGGGTCCATCAAAAGAATCACGAGATAATGGCAGTTATGACATGGCTTTTTATGGCGTTATGGATGGAAAAGTTGAAATGACGGCATCTGTTATCGGACAAGGGGACCCCGGTTATTCATCAACCTCTAAGATGATTACAGAAAGTGCATTGTGCTTGCTTAACGATTGCGATGATTTGCCAGGCGGCATCTATTCCACAGCATCATCCATGGGAACAAAGCTTATAAAAAGACTTGAAGCTAATGAAGTTATGTCTTTTAGGATCGAAGGTTTGTAAAACGCGTCGAAAACTATTTTAAAGTTTTTTATTCTGTTGGCATAAGTTCAAAAACTTGTCACAAACAATAATTAGTCTAATTCTAAGTTAATTTTTTTCTAGAGGAAAAATATGAAAAAATTTTATAATGCAATTGTCGTTGTTTTAACGACACTTTTCGTTGCTGCTTGTGGTGGTGGAAGTTCATCCCCTGCTCCTACGCCAGCTCCTACACCGGCTCCAACGCCGGCTCCTACGCCAGCTCCTACACCGGAGCCAACTCCAGAACCAACTCCAGAACCAACACCTGCACCAGTTGCAGAATGTGCTGTCGGTGATGATTCAGGTGTTGATTATGCAGACTTTGATGGTCAAGTTAAAAATATATGTGTTCTAACTTTCCCAGCTGAACTACCAATTACAGGAGAAGTATCAATAAACAATGATGCTATTTATGCTCTGAATGGTGCAGTTTTTGTCGGTGCCGGAATTAATGCTGATGGCTCAAGTGCTGGTGATGATGGAATACTCAATATTGCTGAAGGTACAACAATCATAGGTTCAGCAGGTGCAAATTATGAAGATGCAACTGCTCTAGTAGCCTCGTTTGATGATGCGTTGGAAGTGCTTGATAATGACGTTGATTATCTCGTCGTAAGTCCTGGTTCTAAGTTAAACATTAGCGGTAGCGCTACTAGCCCAGTTATTATGACAGGTGCAAGTGACCTAACTGGTGAAGTTGCCGATGGTGCTGAATCTCAGTGGGGTGGCTTGGTAGTATCAGGTTTAGCTACTCAAAACAACTGTAATATTGATGATATTAATACTGCTGCATGTACAGCAGAAGGTGAAGGTGCTTCAGGATACTATGGTGGTACAGATGATGAGGATGACTCAGGTACTATGGCTTATTTTCAAGTTAAATATGCTGGATATCTTTTCACCAACGAAGATGAATTAAACGGTATTGCATTCCAAGCAGTAGGCTCAGGAACAGATGTATCTTATGTTCAGGTTCACAACGGATCAGATGATGGTATCGAATGGTTTGGTGGTACAGTAGGTATCACAAACTTTGTTGTTACCGGAGCTTCTGATGATTCTCTAGACTGGACAGATGGTTGGAGAGGCTTTGCACAATATGGTGTTGTGGTTCAAACCCTGTTCCCTGTAACAGATGCAGCTAGATCTAAGGACAATACAATCGAGGCCGATAATTTAGGTTCAGATATGGACAGAGCTCCAAGATCATTCCCTTCAATAGCTAATGTCACATTTGTCCAAGATTATGGTGGTGACAAACTTCAGCTTAGAGAAGGAACAGGAATTAATTTATGGAATTCTATTGTTTCTGGTAATCCTGAAGATTCAGATGGATGTGTTGACGTTGATGATGATGAAACATTTAGATTCATGAGCGAAGAGAATGGTCTAAGTTTAGCTGGCACATTATTTGATGCTGTTAAATGTGGTACATGGTACTTCAGTGATGGCGAAGGTGGTGCTGAAGCTGGTGGTGGCCTCGAAGATGATAACGATGTTGCTGATGGTGGTTTTGCATTCGATGTAGCAGAGTACATTGAAGCTAACGCTAATGTTGGTGCAACAGGTCTTCATGGCAGAATGAGAAATGCTGCTTACATAACACACCCACTTGTTGATTCATATTATGATGCAGCTGATGCTAATTCTATCGATCCAAGAGTTGAAACTGCTTCATTTATTGGTGGTGTTGAAAGCGAAGCAAATGACTGGACAGTTGGCTGGACATTTGGTTTGCATATGGATGAGTTTGAATGTCCATATGGAACAACACTTGGCAACATGAAAGATGGTGCAGGCCCAGCGTGTGAAGTTGTTGCAGCTCAAACTGAAGACAAAAATATAAGACTTGTTGGAGGCGGATTACCATACCTTTTGAAAGAGCAAGTAAAAGTTGGAGATGGAACAGACCTTGGTGCTAAGTATTTGCAAATTGATCCAGGTGTAACACTCTACAGTGATAGTGTCTTCGGAGAAGGTGCTACAGATGATTACGATGCACTTATTGTACCAATTTATTCTAAAGTCATGGTGAATGGAGCTCCAGGAGCACCAGTAACAATGACTTCTGGTCGCGAAGTAAGATACCCAAGCGGCGATAATGCAGTTTCCTTAAATACTTCATCAGATTGGGGTGGACTGGTTATCAATGGGTTAGCTTCTCAAAACAACTGTAACTTAGAAGATCTTGGTACTGCTGCTTGTACTGCAGATGGTGAAGGAAATTCAGGTAGCTATGGTGGTACAAATGATGCTGACAACAGCGGAAACCTTTTCTACCTAGTACTTAAATATGCTGGAAGGCTTTTTAATTCAGAAGATGAGCTTAATGGTATCGCTTTCCAAGCAGTAGGTAGCGGAACTGAGGTTGATTATGTGCAGACATTTAATACTTCTGATGACGGTGTTGAATTCTTTGGAGGCACTGTAAATGCTAAGCATTTGCTAGTCATGGGCGCTTCTGATGATTCAATTGACTGGACAGACGGTTGGAGAGGAAATGTTCAACACGCTATTGTATGGCAAGACCAAGGCCAAACTTTTGGAAAGGATAGATCTATCGAAGCTGATAACTATGGTAGAGACATGGGAAGAAGCCCAAGATCAAATCCTCAAATTGCCAACCTTACAATTGTGAGTGATGACGGCCAAGCTATTCTTCTTAGAGAAGGAACAGGTCTTGGACTGTTTAATTCTGTTGTAGCAGATGATTCAGGCGAAAGCACTTGTCTAGACATTGATAATGCAACCACAGCAGATTTTAATGGCGATGGTGAACTTGGAGAAGGTCATGATTACAGGGGTGTTCTATTTGCTTGTGCATTTGCTGCAGACGCTGGTACTGGCGAAGATGATGTTTCAGAAGCTGTAACATTATCTTTGATGGAAGCAAACAGTATTGTTGATCCAAATGGTGATTCACTGGATGGGTATACCAATGGTACTGTAGAAGCAGCTATATCCCCAAGAAATGTTTCTGCAAATAGCTTCTTTGAAGCAACTAGCCATGTTGGTGCAGTAGCATCAGCTGAGTCAGATTGGACAGCAGGATGGGCATACTTCCCGTCAGCTGATGAGTAAAATATAACTACTCGAAGAGTTTAATTAACTCAGCCTTTTTAGCCACCTCTTCGGAGGTGGCTTTTTTTTACAAAGTTTTGTTGCTGCAAAATTAACAATTCTGTCACATAAGAGATTCATTAAATGTCTTAAAATAATTCTTCATCGGAGTTTTTTATGAAAAATAAAATCTTAGCCTTAATCTTTATAACTGCACTAAGCTATGCGCAAGAAGATGCTCAACAAGAAAACCAAAACAACAATGCTATACAGTCAAATACCCCTATAGAAGAAGTTGTTGTTGCAGTAAGTTTTATACCTGACGAGAAAAGAGACACTAGCGAAATATCTAGCACTCTTTCATCAGAATCTATGAGTATAGCAGGGGATAGTGAAGCCTCTGATGCCTTAAAAAGAGTTACTGGGTTAAGTTTAGTTAAAGGTAAGTATGTTTATGTGCGAGGCCTTGGAGAGAGATACTCTTCAGCATTATTAAATGGAGTGCTTCTACCAAGCCCTGAACCGCTAAAAAGGGTTGTGCCGTTTGATATATTTCCAACTTCAATACTTGATAATGTTCTAGTTCAAAAAACATATTCTGCCCAATATCCCGGAGAATTTGGTGGTGGAGTCATTGATATGAGAACAAAACTCATACCGAATGAGGAATTCTATGAGTTAAGTGTTTCAACAACTTATGACTCTCTTGCTACAGGAACTGAAGGCGACATTATGGCAGGGTATGATGATGATTGGACTGGCTTTGATACTGGTTATAGAGATCTGCCAGAATCCTTAGCGCCACTTTATGAAAATAGTGATTTTATTTCTCTTGCTACAGCATCATATTTTGAAATTCAATCTGCTGCACAAGGGTTTTCTGGTCAATGGTTGCCCGAAAAGGAAGAATTTGCTGCTGATATTGGATTTGATTTTGCTTATGGTAATTCATTTAGACTGGAAAATTACGGCAACTTAGGTGTAATTATTTCAGCTGGGTATGACTCCTCAAATGATTATCAACCAGACATTAGTAGAACAAATTATTCGCGAGGAACAGGCGATGCTCTGGTAGCTATGGATCAATATGAGGTAAAGAAGAGCAACAAACAAGTCGACACCAACCTACTCACAACAATTGGTTGGGATATAAACAATCAAAACTATCTGCAATTTACGGGCTTAATTGTAAGAAAAACCGATAATCGACTTACAGTTAGCGAAGGAAGAAATGTTGAAGCAGACTTCAATGAAAGAAGAACAAAAATGGAATGGGTAGAAAGATCTATTACTTCATCAACTCTTTCAGGCAAGCATGACTTTGATAATGGTTTGTCCATTGATTGGAGAACAAGCTTTGCCACAGGAAAAAGAAATTCTCCTTTCGAAAGAGAGTATTTCTATGAGTTTCAAAACGGTGCTTATGAATTTTCACGAAGACAAGACAGCAACTATACAAATTTTTCATGGCTAAATGATAATTCTAATGAAACTGCTATTGATTTTATGTACCCAATAGAAACAGATAATATTATTGCTAATTTTAAATTTGGCTTGAAAACTCTTGAAAAAGAAAGAGATACAGACGTAAAAAGATATGCTTTTCTTCCTGACTTTACTAATGGAGCATTGTTTGCAGATCGTGATTTTAGACGACAGCCAATTAACGTAATTATGAATCCTCAAAACTTCAGATACGACAGAACTGGACTAGTTCTTACAGAGCTTTCCTTAAATACTGATAGGTATGAAGGGGAAATGACAGTAGATGCTTGGTATGTGTCATTTGAAAGCGATATTACCGAAAAATTGAGTGTAAGTATTGGAGCTAGAAATGAGGAATCATTACTGGAAACAAATACACTTACTTTTTTTGGTGGGTCTGATGTTGTTCAATCAACTGATGAATTAGATAAATTGCTTCCAGCACTAACTGCCACTTATCAATTAAATGAAAGCATGCAAGTTAGATTTGGAATGAGTGAGACTATCTCCAGACCAATGTTTAGAGAAATGTCCCCTGTTTTATTTGTTAATTTTGAAACTGATAGATTAGAAAGAGGGTTTGAAGGAATTAAATCTTCAGAAATTGAGAACCTAGATTTGAGATATGAGTGGTACTTTGGTTTTGATGAGTTTTTAACAATTTCGTATTTTACAAAAGATTTTATAAACCCGATTGAGCAAGTGCTTGAAGCTGCCGCTACAAGCTCATACGTAAGCTATAGAAATGCACTATCTGCTGAACTCCAAGGTGCTGAATTTGAATTTCAAAAACAGTTTGGTGAGCTCATTTCAGGGTATGATTTTTTTGGCAAAATTAACTATACTGTGACAGACTCAAATGCAGTCACTAACCCAGAATTTATCACTTTATCGTCGTATGATGATAGACCTCTTGTAGGTCAACCAGACAATATTTTAAATATCCAGTTTGGTTATTATGGGTCTGATGATTCAAGGCTTAGTGTAATTTATAACGATGTTGGGAAAAGAATAAGAGAATTAGGCTCAGATGTTATTCCTAATGTTATGGAAGATCTGCCAGAAACACTGGATATGGTTTATAAAAAAACTTTCAGGGCTTTTGACGGAAATTTAGATTTAACAATTAAGCTCAGAAATTTACTTGAGGAGCCTTATGAGGCTTTGCAAGGCGATAGAGTGTTTGAGACTTATTCAACATCATCGTCAATTTCTATTGGTTTGAAGTACAGTTATTAATTGTGAATAGAGTTTTATTTGTGTGCGTTGAAAATGCATGTCGAAGCCAGCTAGCTGAAAGTATTACGAATGCAAAATTTGGAGACTATTTAAAAGCATTCTCGGCAGGATCAAATCCTGCCAAGGAAATTAATCCTAAAGCAATAAAATCTTTGGAAAGAAAAGGAATATTTTTAAAAAAAAAGAAACCTAAGCATGTGCTTGCGTTTGAAGGTCAAGATTTTGATTTTTGTGTAACAATGGGCTGTGGCGATGCTTGCCCAATATTTTTATCTGCTGAAACGATTGACTGGAATATACCAGATCCAAAACATATGAATGATATTGAGTTTGATCAAATAAGAGATCTTATTGAAAAAAAGATAAGTGAAGACTTAATCAGATGACGACTCTGGCAAAAAGACTTTTCTCAGAATTTCTTGGTACAGCATCTTTGGTTGCCGTGGTAGTTGGTTCTGGGATAATGGGCGAGAGTCTTGCAGGTGGAAATATAGCTATAGCTTTATTAGCCAATGCATTAGCAACATTTTGGGGGTTATATTTTTTAATTACTTGTTTGGGCCCATATAGCTCACATTTTAACCCAGCAGTGTCTTTAATATTTTTTTTAAAGAAGGACCTTGATTTTAAAACTTTTCTATATTTCATAATTTTTCAAACTTTGGGTGCAATATGTGGAGCACTATTGGCTAATGTAATGTTTGATTTAGACATTTTTCAAGTATCAGAAAAATTACGAACAGGATCAAACTTGTGGCTTAGTGAAGGAGTCGCAACTGCAGGTTTAATTCTAATAATTTTGCTTTCTCCAAAAGAGAAAACTGCAATTATGGTGGCCTCTTACATTGGTGCGGCATACTGGTTTACATCTTCCACATCTTTTGCAAACCCAGCAGTGACTATTGGAAGAGTTTTTTCAGATACATTCACAGGCATTGAGCCTTACAGTGCTATGTATTTTATTCTTTACCAGCTGATTGGTGCATTAATAGGATTTGTAATTTTTACATTCTTGAGAAAGTAACATTCCTTAATTAATAATTAAAAATTGATTACTATGCACTGTATGAAGTTGCGTGCCTTATTTTTGATACTAATTTCAATTCAATCTGTTGTAGTAGCTGCAGATTATACTATTACTCAATTAGGGAAGCGTTTTGATGATCCGTGGAGTCTGGCCTTTATCAGTGAAGATAAGTTTCTTCTCGCAGAACTTACAGGCGAGCTCAAAGTAGTTAATTACACAACTGGTGAAGTTGAGGCACTTGTCTCAAATGTTCCAGAGGTAGTGTATGCAAGCCAAGGTGGTTTGGCAGATGTAATCATTGATGATGCATTTGCTTTTACTCAACAAGTCTACATGAGTTATTCGGCAAGAGATGCTGATCAAAACAACCAAATAACTTTATTTGTTGCTCGAGCAAAACTCGTTGGAAATGCTCTTCAAGATGTCGAAGTAATCTTTAAAGCCCAAGCCCCTAGACGCATACCTATGCACCTTGGAGCAAAGATGGTTATTTTGACCGATGGCACTTTATTGATAGCTAGTGGAGATGGTTATGACTACCGTGAGGACGCTCAATATCTTGATAATCATTTTGGAAAGATGGTCAGGATTAATAAAGATGGCTCTGTGCCAGAGGACAATCCTTTTGTAGACGATGAAAATGCATTGCCTGAAATTTTTTCTTATGGCCATCGAAATATGCAAGGATTGCTTGTTGATGAAGATGGAACGATTTGGGAACATGAGCATGGTCCAAAAGGCGGTGATGAGATCAACATTTTAGAACCTGGTTTGAATTATGGTTGGCCTGCTATTTGTTATTGTGTAGATTACTCTGGCGCACAAATTACACCATTTACTGAAAAAGAAGGGATGGAACAACCGCTTAAATATTGGCGCCCATCAATTGCTCCATCAGGTTTCATGCTTTACGCAGGAAAAGAGTTTCCTGAGTGGCAAGGGGATCTTTTTTTATCTGCCTTGGCTTCGCGTGATGTAAGACGAGTAAGTACTGATTTTAGTGAAAACTCAGAAGAGGTGCTTTTTTCAGAACTAAAAGCAAGAGTTAGAAATATATATGAAGCTCCTGATGGAAAAATTTTATTATTGCTTGATGGTCCAGATGGCAGAATCATGAAAATTTCAAAATAGCATGGGCCTTCTAAGATACCCGATTGCAATTTTTACCTCTGCTGCTGTAGCAACTATCTGCATTACTCCAATAACATCAGTATCAAATCTGTTCTGGCTTATCTCAGCTGATATGCCAGTAACTTTGTGGACATGGCTAAGCATTATTTTTCAGGATTTTTTTAATTTAGGAATTCCACTACTTATAGTCTTTGCTATTGGCTTTTCTATTGCGTTTGCAGTAGCTAGGCTGTTGATTATTCTCTTTAAATTGCCACCCAAATACATGTATGGTCTAGCAGCGGCTATTGCTATTGCAATGGCATTATTTCTCATGGTTGAATTGATATATAAAACACACCCAATTGCTGGAAACAGAACGATTGTCGGGTCATTATTTCATATAGTTGGCGGATATATTGGAGGATTGGTTTTCTATAAAATGATAAATAAACCTGCAACCAAAGCATTAGTTGTTAGGTTCTTAGCATTCATACCATTTATCTTATTCGGCTCATCAGCTGTTACTTGGATTTTTGATCCAATGCTTGCATCGTCATCCTTTGGTTTTGATTTTCAATCGTTAAGTGACTTTGGGAAAAATACGCTCATTAGAGATATAACAGCTTTTTTCCTTGGGGTATCAATATTTATGCTACTTGGCATCATTAGTTTGAATCCTATATGGTTTTTTTCTATTGCTATTATGATGGGTTGTGCATTCGTGTTTAATCTAGTGGCAGTGTATTCATATGGAACTGAGCATAATTCAGCATCGGTTTTTGAAATTGTAGTAGCGCTTTGGTATTCGATCCTAGGCTTGTGGATAAAAAGAACATAGATGTTGCTGAAAGCACTTAAAAATTTAAAATACTACTATGGTTAATAAAATTATATATGCTTGCCTAGCTATTGTTATTTCAATTGTTGTTATCTTGCCAATGGCTTTGCATACAGCTGGACTTCATCCAAAGAATTCACATGACTTTAATTTTGATTACAACGATAAGAAGGCGTTAATTATTGCTACCAATCACGGAACCTTAAACAAACCAGGTGAAACATCAGGTAAAAAAACTGGACTTTATTTATCTGAGCTTTCTGTGCCTTATTACCATTTTGTTAATGCAGGAATGCAAGTTGATATTGCAAGCATTAAAGGAGGAATGATTCCAACTGAGCCAATACCTTTCTTTATTAAAACAGATGAGGATAAAGCTTTTGAATCCGATGCGTTGACTAATAGTAAGTTAGCTAATTCCTTAAAGATCGAGGATTTAAACTTTTCGGAATACTCAGTTATTTTTCTATCAGGTGGCTGGGGCGCAGCTTATGATCTGGGTTACTCAGAAATATTAGGCGAAAAAATTTCAGATGCGTATCACAACACTGATGCTATCTTTGGCGGCATATGTCATGGCGTTTTGGGTTTTATTAAAGCAAAAACTAAAGATGGAAATATTTTAATTGCTGGCAGAAAAATGACAGGAGTGACAGATAAACAAGTGGCTGAACTTGGAATTTCTATAACCCCAATGCACCCAGAAACCGAACTCAAAAAAGCTGGAGCTTTGTTTGAAAGTGAAACAAAATTTATAGATGTGTTTGCAAATCACACTGTGGTTGATGATGAGAAAAGATTTGTAACATCACAAAACCAAAATGGTGGTCATGATGTCAGCTATGCAATTTTGAAATTACTTGAAAATTAATATTGTAAAAAGCTATCAAAAAACTACTAAATAAATATAATATCTAGTTCTTTGGGTCTGTAGCTCAGCTGGTTAGAGCGCACCCCTGATAAGGGTGAGGTCGGAGGTTCAAGTCCTCCCAGACCCACCAATTATATAGATTTTTACCCCAAAAAAAACTATTCTTAACCTTAAGTGCAAAGGGGAGGCTATGCCTGAGATCTTTAAAGGAACCCTTTGAACCTGAACCATACAATGATGGCGGAGGAATTGCATGAATAACATCATAAATTATCTATACATTCTCGTTTTACTAGTGTCTTCAAGCATATATGCTGAAGAAATTGAAGAAATAATTATTAAAGCAGACTGGCGCGAAGCACCTATTACAGACGGTGATACAAGCACCTTTGTGTTAAGTGACAATGAAATCAAAACACAACCAATAAAACATTTCGAGAACCTGTCGTATCTTGTCCCAAATTTAAATTTTGCTGCAAGTGATTCAAGAGCTAGGTATTTTCAAATTAGAGGCATAGGTGAAAGATCAGGTTATCTTGGCACACCTAATTCTTCTGTTGGCTTTTTAATTGATGATGTTGACTACTCAGGGCAAGGTGGTATTGCTACTTTGTTTGACGTCGAGCAGATTGAAGTCATTAGAGGTCCTCAGGCATCAAGAATTGGGGCCAATGCTCTTGCTGGACTAATTTACATTAAAACAAAAGAACCAACGGAAGAATTTGAAGCTAGTTCAGAAATAAATCTTGGATCTTATAACACTCAAAGTGTTGGTATGGCATTAAGTGGACCAGTGACAAAAAATAAAGACGTTAAATTACGTTTTGCTGTTCGTAAGGATCAGTCCGATGGATTTCGTAAAAATTTGTTTTTAAATAAATCAGACACATCTAGCAAAGATGAATTAACCCTTAGATTAAAAATTGATTTTGAACTATCAGAAACAAGCAACAGCAAACTACTTTTGAGTTCTGTCGATATGGATGATCCTGCAGATATATGGACTATAGACAATTCTCTCAATACATTGTCAGACAGACCAGGCATGGACTCACAAAAAACTGATACGCTGGGCTACAAATACTTTAAAAAATTTGATCAGTTTGAATTGCAAAGCTTCACAAGCACCACTGATACATTTGTAGTATTTAGTTATGATGCAGATTGGGGAAATTCTGAATCTCACGCTCCTTATACTTACGACTATTTTTCAGAAACCTTGCGAGATAGGCAATCATTTAATCAAGAGTTTAGGTTGGTTTCTAATTCAAATAATTTGCCCTTCAGTTGGGTATTGGGAACGACATTTCTATCGCTCGATGAAACAAATGATAGGCAAGATGATGGAATATATGGAGATCCCTCTGATCCATTTGGGCCGTATGAAAGCCTAACCATATCGAGCAGTGATTACAGTTCTAATAATTTATCTTTTTTTGGAAACATTGATTATGAGCTAGCTAAAGATTTAGTTATTTCATTGGGCGTAAGAGCAGAAGAATGGAAAGCCAAATATTCAGATACTAATAATGAAAATTTTAATCTCTCCAATGATATGTTCGGAGGCAAGGTATCTGTGAGTTATTTGATGGAGAACATTGGAAATGCATATTTAAGTTACGCGAAGGGTTATAAACAAGGGGGATTTAACGTAGGTCTAGGACTATTAGGACAGGTAGATCCAAATGAGCTTGAATATGACCCTGAATATTTAACAAATTATGAACTAGGCATTAATTCAAAGATCAGTGATTTTACAGATTTAAGCTTTAATATTTTTTATTCCCAGAGAGAGGATCAACAGGTATTAATTTCAACACAAGTTGACCCAAATGACCCCAACACTTTTGTTTATTTAACTCAAAATGCTGCAGAGGGCCTGAATCATGGGTTTGAAGGATCATTCGATACGCAATTAAATGACGCATTGTCTCTATTCCTAAATCTGGGGTATCTGGAGACCGAGATCAAAAATTGGGCTTCAAGGCCTGATATTGAGGGGAGAGAACAAGCACACGCACCAAAGTATAGTTTCTCTACTGGAGCAGAATATTATTTCCGTGAAAATACTTCATTTGAAATTCACTTTATAGGGAAAAGTGGGTTCTACTATTCAGATTCACATAACAATAAATCTGACTCATACGTTTTAACTAATGCAGCTCTTCGTCATAGTGTTGATAAATGGGTAATTGATTTATGGGTGCAAAATCTATTCGATGAATATTACTCAACAAGAGGGTTCTTTTTTGGAAATGAAGCACCTGACTTTATTGATACTCTTTATAGAAGGCACGGAGATCCAAGACATTTTGGGTTATCTGTAAGGTATGATTTCTGATCTATTAAATTCAATATGGTTTGAAGTGTTTGCAGCATTGCTAGCCATAACATATTTGGTTTTAGCAATGCAGCAAGACATTAGGTGTTGGATAGCATGGATCATAAGTTCAGTTATGTATTTCTTTGTCATGCTTACAGCTGGACTGATAATGGAGGCTGCCCTGCAAATCTTTTATTTAATTATGGGGCTATATGGATGGAGTCAATGGAAGCGAAAAGCATCATCTCAAAGTTCAAATATCAAAACATGGACTTTGCGGCAACATTTTTCTGCACTGAGCCTGCTTTTTGTAGCTGTTGTTTGTTTTGGTTACCTTCTTACAGCAAATACAAATGCTGTATCACCATATATCGACTCATTTACAACATGGGGAGCCATCTTGGCTACCTATATGGTTGCAAAAAAAGTGCTTGAGAATTGGATCTATTGGTTTGTAGTTGATTTTGTATCCGTGTTCCTATTCTTAAGTAGAGAGCTTTATCCAACTGTTGTTTTGTTTGTTATATATTTAATAATTATTGTATTTGGCTACAAGGCTTGGCTGAAATCAATGAATACGCATGAGTAATATTGAGAATTTTCTTAACACAGCTGAAAAAGATATTGCTTTGATAAAAACTATTCAGAAAACAAAATTTTCAGAGGTTTATGAGTGCAGGTTGGATGGTAAGGATGCCATTCTTAAAATTAAGACAGACTGTACATTTGAAAACGACATTGGCATTGAAGAAATAATTGTTGATCGGCTCCACAAACTTAATTTAACACCGCGAATTTTACATGCTGATACACAAAAAAAAGTAGTGATATACGAAAAAGTGATTGGTTCTGATCTGAGCACAGTTCCTAAAGCAAATATTATCTCTAAATGCGCAAAGCAACTAAAGAAACTTCACAACTCAAATATTGTTTATGACGATTGTGGTTCATTCAAGAGCAAAATTAAGAAATATGAGCATGTCATTGCTCAAAAATCGTCAAACTTATTCTATCGAAGTGCTTTCATGTTTATTTATGAGTTAGTAGCAAGAGATAAACATCAGGTGTTTTGTCATAATGATTTGAACTTATCCAACATAATGTATTCAGATGATATTTTTTTCATTGATTGGGATTATGCCGGTTTCAATCATCCTTATTTTGACCTCGCTCTACTTTTTAATGCTATGAATTTGACAAGCAATGAAGAATATAACTTTTTAAGCATCTATGCCGATCAGGAAAATAATATTGATCACGATTTATTAAAAGAATATAAAAAAATGTCTTTGTACGTCGAATACTTATGGATTGTTGTAACATCTAGCCAAGAAAACCCCAAATACGCCACACGTTTTGTTGAGTTAAGCACACTTCTTCGATAGGTTTTATATATTTACATATCCCTTGCTTTTTACATATAAAATATTTATATTTATCTAAATTTTTATAAAAAAATTTACAAATAGTACTAATTAACATAAAAAATTATGAAAATTGCAATAAATGGCTTCGGCAGAATCGGTAGAAATATTATTCGTTCTTACTTATCAAAAGATCAGATTTGGAAAAAATTCAATCAAATTGAGATTGTGGCAATAAATGATTTAGGTTCTCCAGAACACAATGCACATTTATTGAAATATGATTCAGTTCATGGAAAGCTGGCAAACCAAGTATCATCAACAGATAAATCAATCTCCATTGATGGTAATGAGATTGCTTGTTTCAGCGAAAGAGATCCTAGCAACCTTCCATGGAAAGAGTTAGATGTTGATTTAGTTTTTGAATGCACAGGTTTCTTTGCATCCAAAGACGGATCTCAGAAACATCTTGATGCTGGTGCTAAAAGAGTATTAATCTCTGCTCCAGCAAAAGGTGTTGATAAAACAATTGTTTACGGCGTCAACCACACATCTTTAACTAAGGATGATCTCGTAATTTCAAATGCATCATGCACAACTAACTGTTTAGCTCCTCTTGCTAAAGTCATTAACGAAAAGTTTGGTATTACAAATGGTTTAGCTAATACAATACATGCCTATACCAATGATCAATCTTTACTTGATGTTTATCATTCAGATTTGCTGAGAGCAAGAGCTGCAGGTGTTTCTATGATTCCAACTAAGACAGGTGCAGCAAGTGCAGTTGGTCTTGTCCTCCCAGAATTAAATGGGAAATTGGATGGCTTAGCTATCAGAGTACCAGTTTCAAATGTATCGCTTCTAGATTTTACCTTCACATCAGAAAAATCATTTAGTATTGATGAGCTAAATGAAGCTTTAGAAGCAGCAGCCAATAATGGGCTAAGTGGTGTTTTAGATATCAATAGCATTCCATTAGTAAGTACAGATTTCGGTGGTGATCCACATTCATCTATTTATGATAAATCTCACACCCGTCAGGTAGGGAATTCAACAAAAATTCTAGCCTGGTATGACAATGAGTGGGGCTTTTCAAACAGAATGTTAGATGTGGCTTCATATTTAAACCAGAACGTCTCACTTAAATCATTAGCTGCTTAAGTTCTTGAAATAAAAATACTAATACTTAGATACTTCAGATGAGATTTTTATTAGTATTTTTATTTTCTATGTTCACATATGCTCAACACTCTGACAATAACGCCTCTTGGTATGTCTACACTGACCAGGTGATGGGTGGCAAATCAAAATTAAGTGCAAATTTTACGGAAGGTGTTGTAAAGCTTGATGGTGAAGTCACCACAAAAAATAATGGCGGCTTTGTTAGGTTAGCGCACAGACCCAACGAAATAAATAAAAATGCCAAGGGCATTAAATTCAAAGCCAAAGGCAACAACGAAGCTTATGAAGTTCACGTAACATTAAAGGGCATGAAAATGCCACCTTGGTCATATCTGAGCACATCATTTGATGTAAATGATCAGTGGAATGAATACCAAATTCTATTTTCTGACCTCAAGAAAAACGGCATGATGGCTGCATCCATGAAGCCTAAAAACATCAGAGAAATAAGCATTGCAGGCTACGGCCGTGATTTCAATGTTGATCTAGAGCTTAAAGATATCGAGCTGTTCTAAAACCAAGACAATTTTTGAACCTTTTTCCATTTTTCCGTTCCTAAATATTAAGGGGGCAGAAATATGGATAAAAATGAAAGGATGCAAAGGTCAGAGAGAGCACGCAATAGAAGGCACGGAAACCAACGCATCGTTGAAGAAAGAACTTTAAACTTTTATCAAAAATTAAAAAGAGAAAAAATTAAAAAGAAAAAGACAAATCCTCATTAAATGAGTAATATCTTTTTATATGAAAAATCTCAATAGACTTGTTTTTCTATTAAGTCTTTCCTTTATTGGTCTAACCACGCTTGATCAATCATCTCATGTTCTTGAAGATCATGGCAAAAGTGAGAATATTGAGCACGTTGCATGTGTTCTAGAAAACCCAGAGCCACAAACATTCGAAGTAGCTGTAAATAATTACATTTCGTTTGATATTGAGGCTAGTCTATCAGTTTTTTTATACCCTTCTAAAGTTTATAGTTTTAACTCAAGAGCACCTCCAAAAGAATCTTAATCCCAAATATTTTAGATTAAGTTTTTTTTAAGGAGGTAAAATGAAAAAACATCATATTTTAATTTTAATACTAAGCATTTCGAGCTTTTCATATGCTCAAGATGTTGAAGAAGTTGTAACTTCTGCTCTTGCAGACCCATCGCAAATTGAAAATCCACTCCATTTGGTTAAAAGTGTTGATTTGGAGGCTGAGCCGACCACTAGTTTAGGCGAAGCTTTAGATAATTTAGCGGGGGTAGGTTCTGCTGACTATGGTGCTGCTATTGGCCAGCCAATTATTAGAGGCCTATCTGGCGCACGGATAAAAGTACTAAATAATGGGTTAGTTGTTAGAGATGTTGCAGGCATTGGTGCTGATCATCCTAATGACATAGATCTTAGCAATGCTTTACAGGTCGAAGTAGTTAGAGGTCCATCTTCATTGCTTTATGCAAATGGAACCATTGGTGGAATTATAAATATTGTCGACAATTCAATTGCAAAAACCGATTTTGATGGTTTTTCCGGAAGTCTTGGTTATGAAATGCAGGAAGTTAATGATGGCAGTGTTTCAACCTATAACTTTCAGCACAACGTTGCCGGTCTTAACTTTTATCTAAGTGGGTTAGATTCCGATTTTGAAAATTACGTAACTTCAAGAGGTTCTATTATTGAAGATGAAATGAAAACTGATGAAAGCATTGTAATGAATTCAGATTCTGCCGCTGAGACAGGTAAATTTGGAGTTTCTAAGACAGGAGATTGGGGCTACATAGGCATGTCACTATCATCTGCGGAAAGAGTCCATGGTATACCTTTTCATGGTGAAGAACATGAAGAGCATGATGAACATCACGATGATGATCATGAAACTATGGATGACGATGAACACGAAGGTGAAGAGCATGATGAGCATGAAGGCGAAAGAATATTTGCCATGACTGAATCTGATATCTTCACTTTGCAGGGTTCATTGAGCTTAGGCAATGGTTTAGTAAACAAAGTTGATTACTTCTTAACAACTTCAGAATATTCATTGATGGAACAGCATGCCGAAGAGCATGGTGAAGAGCACCATGATGATGAAGAGCATGAAGGCGAAGATCATGATGAGCATGAAGGCCATAGTAAAGAGCCAACATTATTTACAAATGATGCGACAGAATTTGGAATGATTTTTGATATATCGAATGATAAGCGTACTCAAAAAATATCCATGAATTTTGCTGAAGAAGAAATGGCAATAGTAGGCGAGGAGGCATTTATGCAACCAACAATGAGTGAAGAGTTTACTATTGGTTATTTTATGAGCCAAGACATTGGTACTGCTCACCTTGATTTTGGAATCAGGTTTGATGACATCACAAGAGATGGTTCAGTCGCTGAAATGCACCATGAAGATGAGGATCATGAAGGTGTAGAAGAGGTGGAGGATTATAGCTTTAACTATTCAACCACAAATTACTCTCTTCAGCTGACTCAAAGTTTAACTGATAAATTATCTATAGTTTTAAGCGGAACAAGTGCAGAAAGAGCTCCTGGAGCACAAGAATTATTCATGAATGGTCCACATTTAGCTACAAGACGTTTTGAAGTTGGAAATATAAATCTTAACCCTGAAAAGTCTAATAACCTTGATGTGACATTGAATTACAGCGATGGCGGTATATTTGCTAAATACACTGTTTATGTAAATAACGTGAATGACTATATCTATTTGATGGATGAGACAGAGGAAGACCATGAAGAGCACGAAGAAGAGCATGATCATGGTGGGCTTACATTAGCAGATTATCTGCAAAATGATGCAAAGTTCACTGGATATGAATTTGAATTAGGTAACAGCTATCAGTTGGAAAATGGCACACTTACTGCAACTATTGGCTTAGATGCTGTTGAAGGTAAGTTTAAAGATTCACAAATGTTTGTGCCTCGCATGATGCCAAAACGTAGGTTTATGAGTCTTGATTATGTTAAAGGTGATTACTCTGCTGGAGTTTCCTATAAAGAAGTTCAGGCTCAAAATAATTTAGCAGAAGGTGAAACTGGAACTGATGGTTTTAGAATGCTAGATCTTGATGCCTCTAAATCTTATGACTTAGGCGAGGGCGTAACATTTAGATCAACTATATTCGTTAAAAACCTTCTTGATGAAACAGCTAGAAACCATACTTCATTTGTAAAAAATGAGGTTCCACTAGCAGGCAGAAATGTTGGTTTCAAATTTAGAATTACTTTTTAATCCTTAATCAGTCTAACTAGGGTCTTTGCACCTCGCTGACCCTAGTTAGGTGTTTACAAGCGCACTAAGATAAAGCAAAATTCAAGCTTAAACTTTTCATATGTATAACGATCAATATAAGTCTGACAAAATAGCAGCTTCAATGTCGCTGATTTGTGTGTTGCATTGCTTGTTTGTGCCTTCTTTCTTTATTGCGGTTTCGAGCACTTCTGCTTTGACTATCGATAATAACATCATTCACTACTTGCTTTTGACTGTTACTCTTCCTGTGAGCTTATATGCTCTGAACCTTGGCTTAAAAAACCATAACAAAAAAGGAGTTTTTGTCCTTGGTATTGCTGGGCTAATACTCTTTGTTTTGGCTGTGATGTTCGGCGAGGTTTACGTTGGCGAAACAGGAGAGCAAGTGGTCACAGTAATAGCATCTTTGTTAGTAATTTATGCACACTATCAAAACTTCCAAATTTGCCGAAAGCTTGAG
>ERZ802830.2024-NODE-2024-length-18696-cov-17.2869_pt1 | contig 18696 bp, 20 predicted proteins | sample MGYA00345654_ERZ802830 | MGnify/ENA primary metagenome ERZ802830 (study PRJEB30503, sample SAMEA104212375) | marine metagenome | biome: Westerlies Biome; feature: [SRF] surface water layer (ENVO:00010504) within the epipelagic zone...; material: water...
GTTTGTGTTAATAAATAAACTGTTGCTAAAAATACGACAGATGAAAATAGTGGTTCAACGTTACCGACAAGTGAGGCATCTGCGTCTAATAACGCTAATCTTCTAGCTATATCTTCGAGACCCTGAGGGACTCCAGCATTTACTAAAAGAACCCAAAGTATTGAGAAACCTAAGACCATAGTTAGTGCGACTATAAAGTTTAAAACAAAGGTTACTTTTAAGACCGTCCATGGATCAATCTTTCTAATTATTCTTCTTACTCTGTTTACTTTTACCATTATTAATCGCTCTTAATTGGGATGAAAGCAGATATCTCTTCTTCTTTAGCAAGTTTCATAACTTTTACCCCTTGAGCGGCTCTACTCATTTTTTTTATTTGCTTTACTGCACATCTTATAGCAGTTCCACCTGTACTCATAAGCATAACCTCTGTGTCTTCATCTACAGAACGCGCTCCAATTAAATCTCCTTTTACCTCTGTAACCTTTAAGGCCTTGACTCCCATTCCGCCTCTACCTGCTTTTCTAAATTCATCAAGATTTGTTCTCTTTCCATATCCCTTAGCGGTTATAAACAATAGGGTTTCGTCTCTGGATGTTGCAGCACCAACGACCTTGTCACCCTCTCGAAGTTTAATGCCCCTAACTCCCATTGCTGTTCTTCCTTGGGGTTTAAGGTTATTTTCATCAAATCTTATTGCCTGGCCTTTTCTAGAAACCAAAATAACGTCTTCCGTTCCTGATGTAGTTTTTACGGAAACAACTTTGTCATCATCCTTTAGCTTTATTGCTTGGAGAGATTTATAGTTGGAATCAAAATCTTTAAAGGCTGACTTTTTGATAGTTCCTTTTTCAGTCATAATTAGTAGAAACTTTTCAGTCTCATAATCTCTTGTGTCGATGATTGCCTGCACTTTTTCATCTTGAGACATTGATAAAACATTATGAATTAAAGATCCCTGTGCTGTTCTTGTAGTCTTTGGTAGTTCATGGGCTTTTGCTCTATAGACCTTGCCTTGATCTGTAAAAAATAAAAGATAGGCGTGTACTGAAGTAGAGAGTAAGTGTTCTATAACGTCCTCATCAGATGAAGCTGCTTTTACACCCTTTCCACCTCTTCCTTGTTTTTTATAAGAAGTTGAAGGAACAGATTTTACATACCCGTTTGAGGAAACAGATACAATAATTTCTTCGTCTTCAATTAAGTCTTCAATTGAGACCTCGCCAACATCTGGAACAATTCGTGACCTTCGTTCGTCGCCAAATTTTTTTGTTATTTCTTCAAGTTCTTCAATCAAAATATCGTTCTGTTTTTTTCTACTTTTAAGAATTATTCCTAGTTCCTTTATGGTTTTTTTAAGTTCCACTTTTTCCTCTTCAAGTTTTTCTCGTTCTAATGCAGTTAATCTTCTTAAAGGCATATCAAGAATGTGTGATGCTTGGATTTCAGAAAGTTTAAATTTTTTCATTAGAGATGTTCTCGCTGTTTCAACATCTTTCGACGCTCTAATAATTTTTATAATTTGGTCTATTTTGTCTAAAGCTAAAATCAAGCCTTCTACGATATGGAGTCTGTCTTCTGCTTTTTTTAATCTATATTGAGTTCTTCTTTGTATTACGTCAATTTGGTGTTCAATGTAATAATTAATTAATTGCGGAACAGATAAAACTTTTGGTACACCATCAACAAGAGCAACTGAGTTTACGGCAAAAGTGTCTTGTAGTTGTGTTTGTTTAAAAAGATGATTTAATACAACCTGTGGAACTGCGTCTCTTTTGAGTTCTATAACAAGTCTTGTGCCGTTTCTATCGCTGCTTTCGTTTCTTAGGTCAGAAACACCTGATAGTTTTTTATCTTGTACTAGTGAGGCAATTTTTTCCATAATTCTATCGATTGATGCTTGATAAGGAAGTTCTTTTACAATGATGGCAGATTTACCTTTTCCAAGTTCTTCAACGTCTGCAACAGCTCTTAATTTAATGGAGCCCCTACCTTTTAGAATCGCCTCTTTAATTGTTGGTGTATCTACAACCAAACCTCCTGTAGGAAAATCCGGTGCTTTTATTATCTTTAAATAATCTGAAGGTTTTGGATTTTTAGTATTCAGTGTAAATTTAACGGCCTCTGTAATTTCTCTTAAATTATAAGGTGGCATATTTGTTGCCATAGCAACTGCGATACCCTCTGCACCATTAATAAGAAGGTTTGGAAATCTTCCTGGTAAAACTTTTGGCTCAAAACTTTCACCTGAATAGTTTGGCTCAAAGGTAACAGTATCTTCATCAATTCCATCTAAGAGTTGTGAGGAAAGAGATGACATTCTTGACTCCGTATACCTCATTGCAGCAGGTGGATCATCTGGAGTACCAAAGTTTCCTTGTGGTTCTATTAACGGATAACGTGTACTGAAGTGTTGGCCCAACCTAACCAGGGTTCCATAAATTGCATCATTTCCATGTGGATGATAGTTACCCATTACATCACCGACAACTTTTGAGCATTTTCGGAATGGGCCTGTGGGTCTTATTCCTGTTTCATACATTGAGTACAAAATCCTTCTTTGCACTGGTTTAAGACCGTCTTTTACATCAGGTAGAGCTCTTGAGACGATTACGGCCATTGCATAGTCTAAAAATGATTTAGATATCTCATCCTCAACTTGAATAGATGTTTCGTTATTAATTACTTTCGTATCAATATCTTTTTTAGCTGCTGGTTTTTTAGCTGCTGGTTTTTTAGCTGCTGGTTTTTTAGCTGCTGGTTTTTTAGCTGCTGGTTTTTTGGACGTAGGTTTTTTTTCAGCCATCAAACATCCAGAAATCTAACATCTTTTGCGTTTTGTTCGATAAATGTTTTTCTTCTTGATACATCAGTCCCCATTAGAACTTCAAACATGTCGGCTGCTTTTGCTTCGGCTGCTTTTCCATCTGCAATATTAACCTTTATGAGCGTTCTTGATTCTGGATTCATGGCTGTGTCCCAAAGCTCTGCGGCATTCATTTCACCCAACCCTTTAAATCGAGAAATAATAAACTTTTTGTTTTTATTCTCTTTTTTAAACTGTTCGAGCGCATCATCGTCTTTAAGATAATTCACACCTCCTGTTGATTTTGCTCTGTATAAAGGTGGTTCTGCGATCCAAACTTTTCCTTCTTTGATTAGCCCAGGCATAAATTTAAAAAAGAAAGTTAGGAGTAGTGTCCTGATGTGAGCACCGTCAACATCTGCGTCTGTAAGAAAAATAATTTTATCATATCTAGATTCTTCACCTTTGTATTCAGCGTTTATACCTGTTCCAATTGCTTTAATAAGAGAACTGATTTCCTCGTTTTGAAGCGCTCTGTTTTCTGTTACTTTTTGAACGTTTATAATTTTTCCACGAATCGGAAGGATTGCTTGTGTTCTAGATTCCCGTGCTTGTTTTGCCGGACCAGCAGCAGAGTCTCCCTCAACTATAAACAACTCGCTTTCAGACGGATCTTTAGAAGAACAGTCTGCAAGTTTTCCTGGTAGTCCTGCTGTTTCAAGTATGCTTTTTCTTTTTGTTAGCTCTCTAGCTTTCTTAGCACTCATTCTTGCTTTTGCTGCAAGTGCACATCTTTCTACAATTGCTCTTCCTTCTTTGGTGTTTTTTGATAACCATTTTGGAAATTCTTGGTTCACTAAAACTTGTACTTTTGACTTCATTTCAGTGTTGCCAAGTTTAGTTTTTGTCTGACCTTCAAATTGTGGTTCTTGAACCCTTACAGAGACGATCCCTGTTAAGCCTTCTCTTATGTCGTCACCGGTAAGCGATATATCAGAGTGCAGGTTTCTTGATTTTGCAAAATCGTTTATAGCCTTAGTAATAGCCGTTCTCAAACCCTCTTCGTGTGTTCCGCCTTCTAGCGTATGAATATTGTTTGCAAAACTTTTAATAGTTACTTCATCTTCTGATTTCCACTGCATTGCTACCTCGATCTCTGAATCTTTGGCTTTATCTGAGAATGAAATTACTTTGTCGTGTAGAACTTCGTGTCCTTCGTTTAAATAGTCAACGAAATCTATTAAACCACCCTTATATAGAAATTCCTCTTTTGTTGCTGGCTTGACTCTATTGTCTTTTAAAACTATTTTTAAACCTTTGTTTAGAAAGGCTGTCTGTCTTATTCTTTCTGATACGGTGTTATATTCGAAGGTTTGTGTTTCTGTAAATATTTCTGGATCAGGAAGAAAATTTACCTTTGTGCCAGTCTTTTTAGATGGCTTACCTTTTTTAATCTTTGATGTAGGTTTTCCATAATCGAAACCCTGGTTCCAAACATGGTTGTCTCTTTGAACTTCGACCTTTACAAATGTTGAAAGCGCATTAACTACAGAGATGCCAACACCGTGTAGACCTCCACTAACTGTATATGCACCAGATTCAAATTTACCGCCTGCATGTAATGTTGTTAACACTGTTGTTAGAGCTGAAATTTTTGTTTTTGGGTGGGGTTTGACCGGTATTCCGCTTCCGTTGTCAGAAACAGTTACTGATCCATTTTTTTCTAGTTGAATTTCTATAGCTGTACACCTACCAGCCATAGCTTCGTCTACAGAGTTATCAACAACTTCCCAAATAAGATGGTGTAAGCCAATTGGACCGGTCGAACCGATATACATGGCAGGTCTTTTGCGAACAGCCTCAAGACCCTCAAGAATTTTTATATCTTTAGAATCGTAGGTGTTTGAATCTTTTTTTGGCACAGATCTCCTAAGAAACGTTTCTATATTTTTTTGTGTACAGCCCCATGCTGAACTCTTATTTTAGTAGAAATATAAAGCTATTGTTGGTTATTCAGGATTTGAACATCTATAGAAACTAGTTTTACACCTGCTTTTTTCTCAATGTCTATAAGGATTTTTTGTTCTTCGAGCTCAATTAAATTTTTCACTCTTGAAGATTCTGTGTAAATTACAGACGTATTGTTTAAAACTGGCCCAACCGATATTTCGTCAGACCATTTGTATTTATTTTTCGAAAAATAACTATCTATTTTTTTAGATTTAGAAAAATTTATCCCTAAATCGTTTTTTTCTGCGTTTATTTTAGTGGGATATTTTGATTCCATTAATTAATTTGGCCTTACCGGCATGAGTAAATATCTAAAGGTTTCGTGCTCCCCTTGAATAACTACAGGTTTTTCATTCCCTGAAAAACGCATGTAAACAGTATTTCCATCTAAAACCTCTATTCCTTGTATTAGATAGTTTGGGTTGAAAGACATTGTAAAACCGGTTGTATCACCTACGTCTAAGCCCAAAATTTTTATAGACACCTCTTCGTTTCCGCCCCCAATGTCTTTATTGATTGTTGTTATTTTAAGAGTTTCAGTGTCTAGAATTTCTATTTTTACTGGAATAAAACCCTCCGCTACAACAGTTGCCCTATCTAGGGCTTCAATTATTTCATTCTTTTTTACCTCTACAGAAAAAAGGTTTTCTTTGGGGAAAAGTTTTCCATATTCAGGAAAGGTTCCTTCTAGTTTCCTAATTGAGACAGTAAATTGATCATCATAAAAATATAGTTCTCTTTCTGTAGAGTTAATTTGTATTTTTTCCTCTGTTTGTTCGAAGATCTTTGCTGTTTCGTTGAGAGACCTAAAAGAAAGTATTCCGGCGTCTTTTATTGGAAAGTTTGTTAGGTCGTGTGTGGTCAGCCTGTAGCTGTCTGTTGCCGCTATTTCTGTTTTTTCGTCTTCGTTGTTAAAGTAAACTCCGGTCAGGATTGGTCTTCCCCCCTCTGGCGAGGCAGCTATGCCTACTTTTTTAAGAGACTCGAATAGATCGTTTGGCTCTATAGTTTGACTTTTTTCTTCGTCGTAGTTTTTATTGAGTAGAGCTTCTGGATATGTTTCTTCGTCAAGTTTTCTTAAGGTGAAGTTCAGTTTGTTTTGTTCAACCCTTAGTTCGCTACCTATATCAGAGAAAGTTACCTCTCCCCGTGGCAGCTTTCTTACCATTTCAGAAAGTACTCTTGCGTTTATTAGTGCTTTTCCTTCTATTTCAACTTCTGCTTTTGTTTTAGCTCTTATCACTATGTCTAGGTCGGATCCAATCACCTCAACTGAGCCTTCTGTTGTCCTAAAGTAGATCCCTTGTAGTGCTGGGGCTGCGGGACGAGGATCCACGATTCTAGAAACCGTTGAAACAACTTTCTTTAAGTCTTCTGTTTTTATTTTGAACTTCAATTTACTCCTATATATATTTAATAATAATAAAGCTGTCGGACATGTTGAAAGGTTTCTTTAGGGACCAAAAATGTTTGTTTTGGTTGTTTAAAGCTTTGAACAAAATAGACACAAAAACTACGAAGCCTCAACCATATTGAGTTTATTGTCGAAACTGTTAACTTCTTTTAACACAACAGCTGACGCTTTTGCACCATTTAAATAAGACAAAACGGTTGAGTGTGATCGACCACCAAGATAAAGGCCTATTTGAGTCAATGAAAGGTCTGTGTGTTTTCTCATTAACGCTACTAAAAGATATCTTGCAGCACGAACTTCTAGACTTCTATTTTTTGAAGAAATAAGCTTTTTGTCAACTTGGTGGACATTAGAAACATAATCAAAAATATATTCAGGGGTTAATTCAATAGTTTTTTGGTTTAACGAAGATGAGATAAGACCCATTATATAGTCAGAATTATTAATTCCGGTCTGCTTGTTGATAACAAGGCTGTTGACAATGCCATTAATATCTCTAAAACTTGATATATCAACACCTGACAAATCTTTTATGTTCGATTCTGTCAAGAGGTTGCCATTGTTCTCATTATTAACGTTAATTAAAAAGTTTTTAAACATTTCCGTATCAGGCTCATCTATGTCAGTAACCAAACCGTTCAATATGCGAGAGATTAATCTTTCAGGAAAACCCAGCAAGTCTTGAGGCTTTTGATCAGAAACCAAAACAACTGCCTTGTTGTTGTTTAAGAAATAATTAATTGTATGAAAAAGTTCTTCGGATACACCTTTTTTACCCATAAAAAACTGGATATCGTCAATTAACAATATATCAACAGACCTTATCTTATTTTTAAACAGATCAATGCTTTGATTTTTAATTCCAGAAACATAAGACTCTAAAAAAGACTCGGAGTCAATATAATAAGAAGATCGAGAAGACTCTTCCATGGTTTTTAATAAATGAGTCTTACCAACACCAGGCTTACCGTGAATAAACAATGGATTAAACCTGCTACCAGGGCTTTGAACAACGTTTTTTGCCGCTGTTATTGCTAAATTATTAGAACTACCAACCAAAAGGTTATCAAAAACCTTAAGGTCTACTTCTATAATTGTTTCTTTATCATGATTCGTGTTTTTTTTAACAGGAGTTGGTAAAGAATTGGTTTCGATATTAATATTTTTTGGCTTCTTGCTGGGATCTAAAACAAATATACAATTATTTATTCCAGAAATTGAATTGGAAACACTTAAAATTTTGTCATAAATTTTTTTTTCAATAGATGTCTTTACAAATTCTGAATTTACAAGAATATTTAGATCATTATTTGTAATTTCAAACTCTATTTGATCCAACCAGTATGTTTCAGTTTTACTAAGCAGCTCTCTGGATATTTTCTCTTTAAAAGTTTGAAGATTTTGATTCATGTTCTATATAAAGTTAATAAAGATGTAAAAGTTTTCATAGAGTGTGAAAAGCAAACTTAATAAAACAGAAAGATAAGCAACTCGTAAAAAAACTAGTATTTATAAGCTTTTTTAAATTAAATATTACAAAAAATTTATCATTTTTTATAGATTACGATTATTAGTTAATTAAGTTTTCGCGAGGATAATTTAGATTTCGCGAACATTAAATAAAAAAAGATATTTAGTTTGTTTAAATAATTTATCCCTTTATTGTGATTGAACAGGAGAAAAATGAAAAGAACTTATCAACCTAGCAATAGAAAAAGAAGTAGAAAACACGGTTTTAGATTAAGAATGCGCACCCGAGCTGGGCGACAAATCCTTAAAAGGAGAAGAAGCAAAGGACGCAAGACAATTTCTGCGTAAATAATTGGTAAGCTTTACTGCACTAAACACTAGGCAACATTTTAATAACCTGAAAAAAGACGAAAACGCTATTAAGGCAAACGGTTTAAGAGTTTATTTAAAATTAAACAACCTTGAAAATTCCAGGCTTGGAATAAACATATCAAGCAAGGGAATAAATGCAGTTAATAGAAATAAATTTAAAAGAAGGATAAAAGAGGCTGTACGGGATTTAGAGATAAAAGATAATATGGATATTTATATCATTGGTTCAATTCAATCTTCGAAAATGAGCCTAAAAGATATAACTAAAATATTAAAATCTCATCCTGAACTTGTAAATAAATGAAAATCTCAAAAATACTTTATATATCAACAAGATCATTGCTAAATTTCTTTGGATTTGGTCAAGGAAATTGTTTATATTATCCAACATGTAGCAAAGTTATCGAAGAATCAATAGAAAATAGAGGAATAATAAATTCTATACCTACAATTTTAAAAAGAATTTATATTTGCAACCCAATATATATGAAATTTGGTAAAAATTGGCAATTTTAGAACCATTTGCTCTTGCTATCGGATTTTTATTATCTTATTCTTTTGATTTCACTAATTCTTATGGTTTTTCAATAGTCGCATTAACAATTATTATCAATATAATCATATTTCCTCTGACCCTAAGGCAAACAAGATCTACTAAAAGAATGCAAGATATTCAACCAGAACTTAAAAAACTTCAAAAACAACATAAAGACAATAAAGAACAATTAAACAAAGAAATAGCAGAATTATATAAAACAAAAGGTATAAACCCTCTTGGTTGTGTTCTTCCACTTATAATTCAAATGCCTGTATGGTTTGCACTTTTTCGAGTTTTAAGAGAACCACTTAATTTTATACCTAAAGATGCCTCGCTTTTTCCTCAGCTGGGCGACCCAGCCAGCGTTTTATTTTATACAATGGACCTACAAATTCCAGCATCCGAAATAGCAACCTGGGTGGAAAGAATTCCATATTTAGTGCTTATTTTATTTGTTATTTTAACTGCTTTATATCAACAAAATCAATTAACGAAAAAATCAGGAAACTCAAACAACCCTCAAGCACAACAAATGCAAATGATTGGAAAAATAATGCCATTATTTTTTGGTTTCATATCGTGGACACTCCCATCAGGTTTAGTTGTATATTTTTTAACAGGAAATATATTTAGGATTGGACAACAAGCCCTAATAGTTAAAATCGAAGAAAACCAAAAAGATAAAGCTAATCAAAAAGATCAAAAAGAGGATAACAACACATCTGAAACATTAACTGATAAAAAAGATGACAAAGATGATCCTCGTAAAAACAGAAAAAAAAGAAGGAGAAAATAATGTCTAATAAATGGGTAGAAGTTGAAGCAAAAACCATTGATGACGCTATAAAAGCAGGATTAAAAGAATTAAGTCTAGAAGATGCAACGCAAGCAAATATTAATATCTTAAGAGAACCTGAAGGCGGAGTTTTTGGTGTTGGAGGCACAAAAGCACTAGTTCGTATTTCAGTAAGAAATGGAATAAAAAATAATAATAAAAACGGAAACAGCAGAGGGGGAAACTCACGAAGCTACAACCAAAACAAAAGAACACCAAGAAACAACGATAAAAAAAGGGATTATGAGAAAAAACCAAGAGTTGAGGCAGACCCCAAAGAGCAGCTCGATGTCTCAATAAAGTTTCTTGAAGGCTTGATAAATTCATTTGGTCTAGAAGGAACCGTCAACGGTGAATTAGACGATCAAAACCTTTTAGTTGCTATTAAAGGCGAACAAACAGAAGCTTTAGTTGGTGAGAAAGGCAATATTATTAGGTCTTTACACGAACTTACGAGAACAGTAATTCAGAGAAAAACCGGTGCAGGAACAAGATTACGACTAGATGTAGCCGATTATGCTGTCAAAAGAAAAGAAGCTTTAACAATTTATGCAGAGAGGTTGACCAAGCAGATTCTAGAGGACCATCAGGAAGTAATGCTTGAACCCATGAATTCTGTAGATAGAAAAACCCTACATGATGCAGTCGCAGATATCGATGGTATTCAATCTTATTCTGAAGGTAGAGAACCTTATAGGTCAGTTGTTTTTGCTCCAAACGGAGATCAAGGAACTAAAAAAGAAGAAGAATGAGTTTTGATCCCCAAATTCCAGATTGGGGTAAAGAGTTTACAGACAACAGACAAGAAAAACTACTTAAATACCATAGTTGGCTTAAAAACACTGGAATTAAAAGCGGTTTAATTAGTCCAAAATCCGATCAGTTTATATGGGATGAATTTGTAATTCATTCTATTTATTTCTATAAGATAATTTTTGATTTAAATTTACATAATATTGATATTTATGACCTAGGGACGGGTGGGGGTATTCCTGGAGTACCTGTTGGTCTTGTTTCAAATAATACCGTTAACCTTATTGACATAAAACAAAAAAGAATATTTGAATTAGAACGTTTTTTATCAACTCATAAATATAACAATATAAATGCTTTAAAAGCTGATGCAGAATTAATTATCCAAAAACAGGAAAATTCTATCTTTTTAATGAGGTGCTATATGCCTAAAAATGATTTAATTAAAAAATTAAAAAAACATATGTTTATTAACAAAAATAACACCTTTATCGTGTCATCTAAAGAAAACACTGATGACATAAGAGACGAAGCGTTTCACGTGAAACAAGAAAAATTTCTTATTAATAAAGATGAATATAGATTTATTGATGTTATAACAGTTAAGTGAAAACAATATCCATAATTTGCCAAAAAGGGGGCGTCGGAAAGACTACAACTGTAGTAAACATAGGCTCAATCTGTTCAGCTCTAGGATATAAAACATTAATTATCGACCTAGACCCACAAGGAAATGTATCTACATACTTAAATTATGATAAAAACGAATCAAGTTATTCAAACGCTGTTAACCTATTAGAAAAAAAAATTAACATTGTTCCTGGAAATATAAAAGAAAATCTAGACATTTTAAGTTCAAATATACAAATATCTAAGTTTAATGATGAAAAGATAGTGGGTGGTTCAAAGCTGCAACAAGCTTTTCAAAATAATAAATTGGACACATACGACATAATAATCATCGACACACCACCTACTATGAGTTCTTTAGTACAAGAAGCATTAGCCGTATCGGATTACTATTTAATACCAGCTAAACCAGAATTTTTAGCAGTCGAGGGTGTTGCACAGGCAATGAACTTTGCAAAAAAAACTATTGCTTCTATACCGAACATAAACCCAATATTTCTTGGTGTTTTATTAAACCAAGTAGACAAAAGAAGATCAAGTTATTTAGAATTTGTCTCAGAATTAGAATACCTTTTAGCAGACAAATTACTAACAACAAAAATTTCTCAAACCGCTGAAATTGCAGACGGACCATTTTATGCTAAAACTGTCATAGATTTTAAAGAAGGTAGTAAATCAAAAAATGAGTATTTTGATTTAGTAAATGAAATACTTAAGAAAGTTGGATTATATGAAGAGATCACTGAGCTCCCTGATAACAGATACTAATGTAAGAGAATTTAATGCATTTGAAATTGAGACTGCATTGATTAAAGAAAGTCCTTCGCAAGCTAGAACAGAATTTAATGAATCAAAATTAGCCGAATTAACAGAATCTATTCGTAAAAATGGTGTTCTACAGCCATTAATTGTACAAGAGGTTGCTACTGGAAAGTATGAATTAATTGCTGGCGAAAGACGATTAAGAGCTTCTAAATTAGCCGGTTTAAAAAAAGTACCGTGCTTAGTAAAAGATATTAGCTCAAGAGATGCTGCAGTAATTGGTTTAGTCGAAAATATTCAAAGAGCCCAATTAAATGCCATTGATGAGTCATCTGGATTTAAGCATCTTATGGAAACTTATAATCTTGAATCTAAAGAAATAGCACTTTTAGTCGGCAAGAGTAGGTCTTACGTTTCAAACTCTCTCAGATTATCAAAACTATCAAAAAAAGTTATTGCTGCTTTAAAGTCTGATGTCGTCACTATGGGACAAATAAGACCACTTATCAATTTACCAAGTGAAAATCAGGATAAGATTTTAGATGAAATAAAATTATTAAAATTATCAAGTAGACAGGTAGAGGATAAAGTTAGAAATCTAAACGCCTCTAATCCAAGCTCCGATGAAGCAATTAGGTTTTATAAAAATTTTTTTGAAGACAAAACAGGATCTAAAGTTGAAGTACAATCTAAAAAGGATAAATTTAAAGTGGTGTTAAATTTTAATTCCTCAGAAGCATTAAAAGCATTTGTCGAGAAGATAAACTAATTTTTAAAACTTTCATTTAGATTTTTTAAAACTATCTCTAATACCTCTGAAACTTTATCATTTTGGTAAAAATTACCAAAAAATATTAAAGACACTGATTTTGTATTTTTTAATAAATTGTGTGCTTTGCCTAATTTTTTTATTTGAAGCTGATCCGTTACTTTACTGGATAATTCTTTTCCAAACCTACTCTCAGTAAAGCTTCCTTTGAAATATGCTAATGAAGTATCATCTGATTTTTTAAACGAGACAAATAAAGTGGGTTGAATTTTGTTAACATACTTAACGATATTTTCTTCTTTAGTAGTTTTCCCAACTTCAGATGCAAAAGAAGCAATGATGTTATTTTCCAGACAAACACTTTTAGTTATTTCATAGGTATCTATTTGCGCAGCATAGTCTTGCTCGTTAGGGATATCAAAACATACTGAATGACCAATAACAGATGTGCTTAAATTTGGGGATATCGACTTGATAGCTTCATTCAGTGAGGTATTTAAATTAGGTCTCATCAACATTTTAATTTCATTGACCGTCCCATGACCGACATTACCATCTATAGATAGTCCTCTGTTTTCTTGAAACGCAGTTACTGAAAAGACAACATTCGTATTAAAAATTCCATTAATAGGTTCAGAATAAAAACCTAGCCGGGACAAGAGTTCTTGTAACTCTTCTACGTCTGAACCCCGTAATTCGGGATCACTTAAATTTAGAATTCTGTCACCCAATTTATATCCATGGTTAATGAGCTCTAACCAGAGACCTTCTTTATTAGTTATTGAAGTTAAATTCTTATCATCTATAAAAAGAAGAATTGACGACATCAGTTCAGCATTGTCTTCTGAAGCTGCATATCCAGCGTAAATCAATTTATTTCGAAGGTCATCTAACTCAATATCTGGAAGACTCTTTAGTAGAGAGGCTATATCAAGACTAATTGTCAAGCCACCTTTCAGCATCTATTGCAGCTTGGCAACCAGTTCCTGCTGCGGTTACTGCTTGTCTATATACTGAATCAGCAACATCTCCTGCTGCAAAAATTCCAGGTATTGATGTACTTGTATCTGTTGTAAAACCTGTTTTAATATAACCTTTTTCATCAAGTTCAAGCATTCCATCTAGAAATGAAACATTTGGTGTATGTCCAATAGCCAAAAACACACCATCTATCGGCATATCTTCTTCGCTATCTTCTATAACATTTCTAACTGTTACTGAAGAGACTTTTTTATCTCCCTTTATTTCGGTAATTTCTTTATTCCAAAGCACATGAATTTTTTCATGCTCCATCACACGGTCTTGCATTATTTTACTTGCTCGAAAGGAGTCTCTTCTATGTACTACATAAACTTTCTTTGCAAATTTTGTTAAGAACAGAGCTTCTTCCATAGCTGAGTCGCCACCACCTACGACCATAACTTCTAGTTCTTTAAAGAAAAAACCGTCACATGTTGCACATGCTGATACACCATATCCTTGCAGTTCTTTTTCACCTTTAACCCCAAGCCATTTTGCTGATGCACCAGTACTAATAATTACGGTTTTAAAGTTGTAGGTTTCTTTTGAAGTTTTTAAAGAAAAACCTCCATCAACTTTTTCAACAGTATCAACAGTTTCAGTTTTTATTTCTGTTCCAAATCGTTGAGCCTGTTTTTTAAAAACCTGCATCAACTCCGGACCCATAATTCCATCTTGGAATCCTGGATAGTTCTCTACATCTGTGGTCAACATAAGTTGTCCACCAGACTCTAAGCCCTCAAATAAAACAGGTTCTAAATTAGCTCTTCCAGCATAAATTCCTGCTGTATACCCTGCCGGACCCGAACCGATTATTGCTATTTCATGCATTTTTATTTTTCCTTCTGTAATTGTTTAATGATAAAACTAAAAAAACTATACCTAATGCAGATAAAGCAAATCCTGTTGGGTTAACTCCAATAAGCACACCTAATCCCTGCATTATTTTTAAAACACCCATAAACAAAAAAACAAGTGCTGTTAAAAGTAGAACAACTAAAAGCAAACCAAGACTGGCAAAACCTGTAAACCTTTTAACAGGCTTCACAATAAGATTTTTTATAGTTTTAATCAGACTTTCAAATGTCTCTATAAACTTATCTTCTTCCATACTGTAATAATAAGCGATATAGGTTTATTCTTGTATGACTTTATACCAACTCATTTTCCTCGGTACACATGATTATTAATTTACTTTTTTGAATACTGAAACCATTTTTTTTATATAAATTTAATGCAGACTCATTTGTTTCCTGGGTGTTTAATCTCATCGTCAGAAACTTCTTTTTCTTACTGAAAGCAAGAACAGATTTAAGCAAATCTTCGCCGTACCCCTGTTTTTGGTGATTTTTACTAACTCCTATTCTCTGAAGGTAGGAAAGTTTTCTTGTTTCTCCTAAAATCGCATAGCCTATAGTTTGATTTTTTTCCTTTTGAATGAATAGATAGTTATTTAAACAACTTTTTAATGTCTCATGAAAGGAGTTATATGAATTTCTCCAATAAGGTTCAAAAATTGTTTTATCCAAATCCAACAAGTAAGAGAAATCACTTACTTCCAATCTCTTTTGAGAAATATTGGTTACACTCTCTGTTTTGTCGTTTGAGAGATATTTCATGTTTTGATCGCATACATAAAGTTTTTTATATGGAAACCAACCCGCAGCTTCCCAAGAATTTACTTGGCTTTCTTTGATCATTGATGAATGAAAAGATATTTCGTTATATTTTGATATATTGATAGCTTTTTTTAACAAGCTATGTCCACCATATACTTTTTCAAAATAAACATATGGACAACAATCATTCCACTTTCTTGTGTAGTAGGAGCCACTAAGGGAATAATTTAGTTTTTTTTCATTTGTTAAATACATATTTTAAAATCTTTTTATCTTCTTTATAAGTTAGTAACTTAATTGCCTCTGCATAACTAACTATTGCTATCTCTAAAATTTCATCATCTGGCTCTTTTTGATACGCGCTAACTATTTTCATCTCATAAAACCAGACTGTTTTATTTATAATCTCATCATTCAATCTAATTTCATATCTAGATTCAGCAATTGGCTTATCATCTAAAAGCTCAACCTTAAAACCTGTTTCTTCATAAACTTCACGAATCGCAGCTTCCGAAGGTTTTTCACCTTCTTCCAAGTGTCCCTTTGGAAAACCCCAGAAACTCTTGTCGGAATTTTCATCTCCTCTTTTGTTTTTAACAATAAGAATTAATTCGTCACGTAAGACAATCCCACCTGCCGCAAAATCAACTTTAGAATTCATACTGTATAGTTTCCAATCTTCTTCTAAGCTATCAATATGGTACCAACAACACTATTAAAAGTTCTAAAGGAGAATACCTTTTTAGAGGATGTAGCCACATTTTATAAAAATGCAGGATTTCAACTCTATTTAGTTGGCGGAGCAGTAAGAGATGGAATCTTAGATATCCCGACTGAGGACTTTGATTTTACTACTGATGCTACAGCTGATGAATCACTAATGCTTTTTAAAAATAATGGGTATCAGACAACTGAAATTGGGAAAGCTTTTGGAACAATAGAAGCGCTTTATGAAAATTTTTCTTTGCATGTTACGACGTTTCGAGAAGACTCTTATAAAGACACTTCTCGAAAACCAGAAATTTCAGGTTCTAATAATTTAGAAAATGATCTGAAAAGGAGAGATTTTACAATTAACGCCATTGCTTACGATCTTTTAGAAAATAAATTAATTGACCCCTATTCAGGATTAAAAGATCTATCCCAGGGAGTTATCACAACACCCGATTCTGCAGATATTTCGTTTTCAGATGACCCATTACGCATGTTGAGAGCGTGTAGATTTGTTAGTTCACATGGATTCAGTCCCGACTCAGATACTTTTGAGGCTATTAAAAAAAACATAGACAGAATAGAGATAGTTAGTAATGAAAGAATAAGAGATGAATTGAACAAACTATTAATAGGAGATAATCCATCTCTTGGAATTCGAGCATTTGTTGAAAGCGGCTTGAGTTTAAAAATAATGCCTGAACTAGACAAATTGAAAATTGAAGTAGACCCTAAACATCATCATAAAGATGTATATGAACACACACTTATTGTCGTTGAAAGAGTTTCACCAAATATTGTTTCAAGGTTAGCTGCCCTATTACATGATATAGGTAAACCTAACACCAAAGGAATAGACAACGGAAAAGTACATTTTAGACATCATGAAGTTGTCGGAGCAAGAATCTCTGAGCAAATTCTTAAAAGGTTAAAGTACAGTAAAAAAGAAATACAAGATATTTGTTTATTAGTTGAGAATCACCTACGTCCCCATACTTTTAAAATGGGATGGACTGATTCAGCCGTAAGACGATACATAGTCGATTCTGGTGAAATGATAGATAAGTTAAATGACTTGGTTCGTGCTGACATAACTACAAAAAACAAAAATAAATTTGATGAAATCAATACGTATCTGGATGAAATGGAAGCTCGAATAGCTGAAGTTAAAGAAAAAGAAGAGCTCTCAAATTTAAGACCTCCAATTACTGGTGATGAAGTAATGGAAATATTTGACTTACAGCCGGGACCCACTGTTGGAAAGATAATGAAGGCGCTTTATGAACAGAGACTAAATGAGGGTGAAGTATCCAAAGAAGAAGCTATCAAACTAGCGAAAGAGACTTTTAAGAAATTATAATTGTATAAATATGCATAATAATGTATATTTATACAATGGCAAAGTCAACTTTACAAAGACAAAAAATAATAGCCGATCTCATTGAGGGTGGGAATATTTCGTCTCAGAATCAATTAAAGGGACTATTAAAGAAAAATAATCTTTTGATAACACAGGCAACACTATCTAGAGATTTAAATGAATTGGGAGCTATTAAAAAAAGAAAAAAAGATGGTCTATTAACTTACGTTTTACCAAAAGACCAAGATAACAATGCCCACAAAAAGATTGCTATAAAAGCCTTAAATGACTTTGTTTTAGAGGTAGAGTCGGTCTTAAATCAAGTTGTAGTTAAAACTACAACAGCAGCTGCACAGGTAGTTGCTGAAGCTATCGATAATTTATTTTTAGATAATGTCATAGCTTCAATCGCTGGTGACAATGTTGTTTTAATAATTTCAAATAGTGAGGATAAAGCAAAATTAATTTCAAAAAATATTGAAGAAGTTCTTGGTTAAGATGACTACTGCGACATAAAACTTTTCTAACAATGCTTATAAAATTTGTCAATATAGCTTTTAAGACAAATAAAAACTCAAAATAAAAATTATATTTAAATAATCTCTACTACTAAAGTTATCTAGTCGAAAGACACAGACTAATAAGGAGAATATATGCCGAAGGGCAAAGTAAAATGGTTCAACCAAACCAAGGGCTATGGTTTCATAGCACCTGAAGATGGTGATAAAGATGTGTTTGTTCACATCACCGCAGTACGCAATGCTGGAATGAATAATCTTGAAGAAGATCAAGAGGTTGAATTTGAGATTGTAGAAAAAAATGGCAAAGCTTCAGCAGAAAATCTGAAGTAGAGTTCCAGTTAAACTGGTTTTTAAAAAGGAGCGCTTGTCGCTCCTTTTTTCTTTATAAATAGTATTGGTAAAATAACCTACTGGTACATTATCCTTATTGAAACTATGAATTTATCAACACAAGCTAGAGAAAGAATTGCGAAAACTATTCAAAACGGTGCAGTTTTACTTCACGGTAATAAAATTATTTACAGAAATAACGATGCTAATTATCAATTCCGTCAATTTTCAGATTTTCACTATCTAACTGATTGGCCAGAACCTGACGCGCATGCGGTTATTTTAGTTAAAGATTCTGTACCTGAACTTCACATGTTTGTATTAGATAAGAATGAGGAAATGGAAACATGGGATGGTAAAAGAATTGGCCAACAAGGTGCAATAGACCTATATGGTGCACATAAAGCTTATTCAAATGCAGAATACAAAAACAAATTAGCCGACTTACTTAAAGGTCACACTGATATTTACTGTGATTATTCTTCAAGTGTTTTCCAGGAAATAGACCAGCAAGTTCTCAATTTTGCAGTTCCTTATGATCAAAGAGGAGGAAATTTTAGTAAAGCCAACCTACATTCAATTCAACCCATACTCTCCGAATTAAGACTTATAAAGCAAGATGGTGAGTTAGAACTTATGCAGAAAGCATGTGACATAAGTATTGAAGGACATTTGGCTGCAATGAAATTTACAAAACCTGGAACATATGAATATCAAGTTGCTGCTGAAATGGAGAAGACTTTTTTTCATCTTGGGGCAGAAAGACTTGGATATAA
>ERZ802830.2025-NODE-2025-length-18694-cov-5.47996_pt1 | contig 18694 bp, 14 predicted proteins | sample MGYA00345654_ERZ802830 | MGnify/ENA primary metagenome ERZ802830 (study PRJEB30503, sample SAMEA104212375) | marine metagenome | biome: Westerlies Biome; feature: [SRF] surface water layer (ENVO:00010504) within the epipelagic zone...; material: water...
ATCGGAATCCCTCCAAAAATTATTCAATTCGGCAAACGTCTGCAATTATTTGAATGCGTGGTGGCGTGAGCTGGATGAGCCATACGGGAACTGGAGCCAGGTTCGGCAGGAATTGGAATGGTGTGGGCAGCTCGGCTTAGATCCGCGATTCCATATCATTCAGTACGTGCATATGAAAAAGCCGGGCTGGTGGCGGGAACTGGATAGCGAGGAGAAGCTGTGGGATTTCTACACCAAACGGGTGGCTGATGTGGCAGATCAGTTCGAGGGCGAATTTTTTGAATATGACGTTATGAACGAGATGATCCACTGGCCTTATTGGTTCGAAAAGTATGACGGGGCGCAATATGGCATGACCAACCTGTTCGCTTTCGATTGGATGCGCGATCCGGAGAATGGTGCCAAGGTCGTTCGCCAGGCAAGGGAATATCTTCCAGATGCCAAGCTGGTAGTGCTCGAGACCGGCATCTGGAATAGACACCCCGAAAACACGTTTGCCCGAGAGATCCACGCCTATTTCAAGCGGCTCATTGAGCTGGATGCGCCGTTTGATGTGATCGGCTATCAGGGACGCTATGAACCCAAAGGCGTCGGTTCGGTTAACACCGGAAAGCATAGTGCTGGTGAAAGAATGTATTTCATGGAGAGTACTGATGCGGGACTGGAATGGCTCTCTGCATTGGGCAAGCAGATGGCGATTACTGAATTTTCTATGCCCTCTCGCCGATTAAATGAAGGGGCTAAACCGGATGATATTGGAGCTGACCGAAATGAACTGGCTCTGTGGGTGGCTAACTTCCATATCTTAGCTTTTTCCAAACCCTACATTAATCAGGTGACGTGGTGGAATGTGTTCCGCCGTGAGATGGGTTGGATCGATGCCGGATTAATTAACCGAGATGGTTCGCTGACCGAGGTTGGGCAGGTGATGGATGAACTCATTAATCGGCGCTGGCATACGCAATGGAAAGGACAGATCAAAGCTGGACGGCAACATTTTCGGGGATTTTATGGGGATTATTTGATCCGTATCGAGGGTCATGATCCCCAAACGGTTCGATTTTTAAGAGGAGCCGTTAAGCAAAGGATTGTTTTGGAGCAAAAAAGGCATAAAAAAGAGCCGATTCTAGACGGGGAGTTTCTTTTGGATTAGTTGATTTGAAAGGGAAATAAGAAAAAATAAAGGCCATGCGCATTAAATGATATACAAATATAAATTAAATGTTTGATTATAAGGCGAAGATTCCCTCATTGTTGAGCGCTAAAGTAAGAGGATAAAAGAATACTCACCATGAAAAACAGATTTCCAATGAAAATGTCGGTGCACGAGGGGGTGCTGCACTATGAAGACGGTTCAGAGGTTGTCCTGTGGGGTAATAACTTCCAGCCTAACCTCTACTGGGAGTATAAATTTCGTATGGAGCACATGGGGTTGCCGATGACTGCCCAGGTCATGAAGGAAATGTGCGATGACGGTTTTCAGGATTTGCAAAAGATGGATTGCGACGTGATTCGCTGCCACTTGACCCCGGCCGATTTTACGGATGCGGATGGAAACCTGGTAGATACCATGTGGCTAGATATGTTGGGCTATTTAGTTCATAAAGCGCGTGAAAATGGGGTGTATGTTTACATCACGTTCCTCAACCAGATGGAGTATGTCTTCGTTGAAGATTCTTTTGTTCCGAAGTATTCGCGGGAGGAGTGGATTTTTGATCCAGACTGTGTGGCTAAGACGCAGCATATGATCCGGCAGCTGATCAACTGGACGAATCCGTACAATGGACGGAAGCTGAAGGATGATGATGCGATCTGCGTGTGGGGATTGATAAATGAACCGGAATACAGCACGTATGCCCAGATGCGTGAACATCCGGTTCAGCAAACGCAGTTTCAGGCGTGGGTGGATGCCAATGATGCGGTTTATAATGAGGTGCATTACACTCAATATCGGCAAGGCGTTGTTAAGAATTATATTGATGCCATGTGCGATCTCTTACATGGAGAAGGGGCGGAACAGCCGGTAGTATGGAATTGTAACTGGCCGCGTATGATTGACGGTCGGCGCGATGTTTTTCAGGCGATCGCCGATTCCAAAGCGGATGCTGTGGCTTTCTGTCTCTATCCGGGGCAGGACGATGTGGGAGAACCCTTTATTGAGCATCCGGCGGATATGAGTGGTCACAACTATTTACCGTTCCTGAAAAAATGCTTTGATGAAGAGCTCTGGCTGGGTTGGCTTCGTGATCCCTTGTTCGCCAAAAAGGCAAAAATGGTTTACGAATTTGAAACGATGTACAATGAAAAGAGTTCATATTTGCATCCAGCGATGGCGAAGCTTTTCCGCGCACTCGGGGTGCAGATGGCCACGATGTGGACGCACTGTTTTAACATCTACTCGGCTCACATGGGTTGCTCTCACAATCTCAACTTGAAGACGACACCGAAGAAAGCAGTCGGTTATATTATTGCGGGTCAGGTATTTCGTGAACTGCCGCGTGGTTTTGAATTCAGTATCCTCAGTGACTATGAAGACCGATTCAATGGGGTGGCGCTCTCCTTCGAGCATGATCTGAGTATGGCATATCTGAATGATTGTTTTTATTATTCTGGTGATCTCTCTTGGTGTCCGATCGATCTGCCTGAAGTTCCCAAAAAGATCATTGGCTATGGCTCCTCTCCATGGGTTGCGTGTAATAGTAAAGGGCTCTATTTTATCCATGTCGATGACCATGCTGTTCAGATTGAATTATATCCGCAAGCGAGACCGGTTCGGGATGCATGGCAATGGCATGCAGATGGCGGGCTGGTCACCGAGGTGGACGTGGAAACAGCCATACCTTTTAGGTTGAAATTTCCGGGGTATCAGCCGATTGAATTAATGGATATTCCTGGAACCTATTCCTTTCCGCTTATTCGTAAAACGGATGGAATCAGCGTTAATTAAATTTAATTTTGGATCTCTGTACGACGTATGAAAAAACATCATAACACCAAAGCTGAAGATCGAATTCCGATTGGACAAAAAATCGCCGTTGGAGCTGGTGGTTTTCCTTTTCAGAATGGGGGGCTGATTGTCCAGTATATGGCGCAGCCAATTTTCCAAATTTTCTTGGGCTTGAATCCGGCTTTGTTCGGTCTTGCTATGACTATTCCCCGGATTTGGGATGCGTTTACCGATCCGATCATGGGACGTATTTCTGATCGCTTTACGTCAAAATATGGCCGTCGCCGTCCGTTTGTTTTTGCTGGTGCGCTGCTCATGGCACTGACGTTTATTTCAATATGGATGGTGCCTCAGGGTTTGGGAGAAATGGCTACTTTTCTTTGGTTAACCGTCGGGAGTATTCTATTTTTTACGGCGTATACCATCTATTCTGTTCCGGTTTATGCACTGACCTGCGAGCAGACCCCAGATTACCATGAGCGAACGCGGCTCATGTTTTATTGGGCGCTGTTTTTTAATATGGGTAACCTATGTGTGAACTGGTATCTGCCCGCAACCAATCTGGATATTTTCCCGAATACGCTCATCGGGGCGAGATGGATGGCGCTAGGGCTCGGTATTCTGGTCTTTTTTGGTTTGGGAGTGCTTCCAGCTATTTTCGGTAAAGAGCGCTTCTACGATGTGGCGCAGAAGGAAGACCAGAACATTGGATTTATCAAAGCCATTGGACAGGCGGCTTCTTCCAAGCCGATGCTCGGGTTGGTAGGGATTGTATTCGCGTTGAATTTCTGCGGTACGATTGCGGGCAGTATCGCCATGTATATTGTTATTTATCATGTAAAGCAGGGTCATGTGGAGCAAGGCATTGTGCTCAATGCCATGAATGGAACCGGTTTTGCGATCGTCGGATTCATTGCCATTTATGTGCTGCGTTTTCTAGCGATAAAATTGGGTAAACGCCGGGCTATGTTTTGGGTGTTGCTGATGACAGCTTGTGGCGGGGTTTCCAAATGGTTTATCTTTACTCCAGATGCACCCTATCTATTGTTGCTTGATGCGATACTCAATGGGCCGGTTTGGGTTTCACTGGGGGTGATTGTGCCTTCGATGATTGCCGACTTGTGCGACTGGGATGAATATAAATTCGGGGAACGGCGCGAAGGGATTATCAGTTCGGTGTTTACTTGGATTACCAAGTTTGGAACCTCTTTCACCTTCCTTGTTTCAGGCATTGCTCTCCACTTCAGTGGTTTTGATGAGGCGCTGGGGGCGAATCAGCCGGAAGGCACCATGACCTTGCTTCGGCTTTTCTTTGTCAGTGCATCGGTGCTGGCACCGGTGTTGGCCATCTTGTGTCTGAAACTTTATTCTATTAATGAAGACGATGCGTATCGGATTCGCGGTGAGCTCGAAGAACGTCGAGGTGAGGTTTAATGAAACGGGTTCGTTATAGGTTATTAGCAGCGAGTTTGGCAATCGCGGGCTTTACATCAGCAGATAGCTTTTTCCAGCCTATTGAAGCAAAAGATGGACGGCTTTTCTATGCCGACGGGACCGATGTAAACCTCTTTGGATTTAACTTTCAGCCTTGTCTGAGTTTTGAGCATGGTGCCCGAATGCACAATCAGGGTGTACTGATGCCGTTGAAGGCACGAGATCTCAAAAGATTGACCGATGAAAGCTTCGATGAAATCCAGTTGCTAGGTGCTGAGTTAATTCGAGTTCATCTTATGCCCGCCGATTTTACGGATGCTGAAGGAAATCTAGTTGAAACGATCTGGTTGGATCAATTTCTGTATGTGATGGCCGAGGCGCAAAACCGCGGACTGTATGTCTACCTGACCTTCCTGAATCATCTCGATCACGATGGCACGCAGTTTCCCTATGAAAAAGATTCTTTTGCCGCAACGTTGCCCAGAGAAGACTGGTTGGTTGAACCCAAGGCGATAGCGGCAACCGAACAGTTTATTCGCCAACTGCTCAACAAGATCAATCCATACAATGGTCAACGGTTGAAAAAACATCCGTCGATTGCGGTGTTAGAACCCGTGAATGAGCCGGGCTATTGGTGGTTTGAAAAATGGCAGGAAAAAAATCCCAAAGGCACCCGCGATGCATTCGAAAAGTGGAGCTATGAGAACACGCGTGATTATCTGAACGGTATGGTTAAGCTATTCCGTGAAGAAGGGGCGACGCAGCCCGTTGTTTGGAACTGTGGTTGGGAAGGGCTCATCGAGAAGAACCGAGCCGCGTTCCGAGGAATCGCTGACTCCAATGTGGATGCCATTTCCTTTTGTCTCTATCCTGGGCAGAGCGACCTCAAGAAGCCGTTTTGGGAAAACCCAGAAGAGTTAAGCAACAAAAACTATCTGCCCTATATTCAAGCGGTTTCGGAAACGGAAGAGCGGTTGGGATGGCTCCGTTCCGAAGCCTTTAAAAATAAAGCCAAGTTGGTGTATGAATTTGAGACATTCTGCAATCAGAGTAGTTACATGTATCCGGCGATGGCGGCATTCTATCGCGAAGTTGGCGCACAGATTGCAACACAATGGACGTATGGGCTTACGGGCTATGTCGAGTATCTGGGGGGGAGCCACGTCTTCAATCTGAAGACTACACCGAAAAAAGCCGCTTCGTTCATGGTGGCCAAGCAGCAGTTCAAGGATGTGGACACGATCTATTCATTTGAATCGCGTTCCAGTGCGGTTTTTCACGAGGGCAAACTGATCTATTCAGGTGAGATAGAGACAGCGGTTCCTGACCATCCGCAATCCATCATTGGAGTCGGCAACTCTTCCTTCGTGAACTACGAGGGAACTGGTCTCTATTTCATTGAACCGTGCGAAAACGGAGCGCTACATATAACGCTTATGCCCGACACCCAATTTATTCGTCCGCACTGGAAAGAGCTCCACACCGGTGAACTGGTGGTCAAGCTGGATTATGAAGCTGAACATGATTTTGAACTCCAACTTCCATCCCTTGGAAAACACTGGATTTATCGTAGGGAAGGGCCACGGTGGGTGTTGGTTTCCGAAAAGGAAGGGACTGTACGCTTTGCAGCGAAGCCCGGTGAATATCTGATTGAAAAAGAAAAACTCTTGATAGACCGCAAGCTGCTGGAAGAAGGGTGGGGGAATTAGCATGAATGTGGTGAGGTGTGGGTTATTAGTAGTTGGCTTGTTGAGCTCTTGTTCGGTAGAGGCAAAACGTCCGAATATATTGATGATCTGCATCGATGATATGAACGACTGGTGCGGATTCCTCGGAGGTCACCCACAAGCATTAACGCCAAACATGGATAGACTAGCACGCAACGGTGTGAACTTTATTAATGCACACTGTACAGCACCCGGATGTTCCCCGAGTCGCAATGCGCTGATGTTGGGAGTGGAACCGCATCATTCCGGGCTCTATCCGTTTTATAATCTCAATCACATTGATACCGGTGAGTTGGATCGTTTTACGACCCCTTTGCCGAAATTGTTCAAAGATAAGGGATATACGACCTGTGGACTAACCAAGGTATATCATAATCCGGACCGCTCCTGGCGCACGGATGAACAGTGGGATGAATATAAATATTACGGCAACGCCAAGCTGCACAAAATCGCCGAAAAGGGCTATCATCCCGAGCCCTACAACAAACGCACAGTGGCTTGTCCGGCCAGCAATCCACTTGAAGATTTTCAGGATTACCTCAGTGCAAAACATGCATCGGAATTTCTAAGTCGTGACCATGAAAAGCCGTTTTTCCTCGCCGTTGGTTTTATTCTTCCGCATACCTCGTTCATCATGCCGGAGGAAAATTGGGATCGTTTTCCAGATCCGATTGAAGAACCTCCGATCAAAGCCGATGACTTGACAGATATTCCCATGCCGGGGCAAGCCAACGCCCAGATTTATGTCGAGATTCCGGTTCGTCGTGATAATGCGTGGGAAGAAATTCGCCGGGGGTATTTGGCTTCGATTAATTTTACGGACGATAATGTCGGACGTGTCTTACGTGCCCTCGAGCAGAGCCCATATGCCGATAATACAATAATTGTACTTTGGTCCGATCACGGATTTCATTTGGGAGAAAAGCGGTCTTTTAGCAAGTTTTCGCTCTGGAATGAGGCAACCCGCACGCCGTTTATTATCTACGATCCGCGTAACAAAAACGGGAATGGAAAAGTATGTCCTGAGCCCGTTGGGCTGATCCATGTGTATAAAACGTTGGCCGACCTGGCCGGCTTGGAACCGCCATCGTATGTGGATGGACAAAGCCTTAAACCGTGGTTAGAAAATCCATCCCGACCCATGAAACAACCGGCGATGACGACTTGGGGGCGTGGCAACTATACTTTGCGAACGAAAAAATGGCGCTATACACGCTATTTTGATGGGTCTGAAGAATTATACCTTCAGACCAACGATCCCCATGAGTGGACTAATTTGGCGGAAAAATCAGCATATGAAGCGGTGAAAAAACAGTTTTCAAAATGGCTGCCTACAGAGGAGGCTCCACAAGTGGCTTCGGGTCTTGAGTTGTATAATGTGGTCGATGCCGATAGCCCGAAAAAGAACATCCGGTCCTACAAGCGGTATGTAAAACAGTACAAAGAAGCAGGCCTTAATCCGCCGCTCGATTAATTTTGAACGAATAAATTAACTAGGAGTTAGTACCATGCAAGATGCAACCCAGATTTTCAAGCGTCACGAAGGGGGCCCTTTGTTGCACATCAAAGATTTCCCGGGCAAAGCTCAGATTTATAATCCCGCACCGGTTCAGTGTGGCGATGAAACCATTTTGTTGGTTTCTGTTGTCGAGCATGCTGCCACACGGGGTTTCGGAAGGGATGTGGGTCAAACTCGTGTTGCCCGCTCGAAAGACGGCATTCATTTTACGCTTTCGGACGAGAACTTTATTGACCCGCAGGCGGAGGGTGAGCCCTGGGATCGATATCATCATTTCATTGATAACCGCGTTACAAAAATTGATGATTGGTACTATATTGTGACGCCAGTCATGGTGAACGGCTTCGATTCCCCGATTGGGATGTTGGGTCGCACAAAGGATTTTAAGACCTACGAACGAATCGACACCATTACACAACCGAAAAATCGCGGTGCATCGCTCTTCCCGGAAAAGATCAACGGCAAGTATTATAAACTGGACCGTCCGGGCGGCGGTGACGGTGGCGACGGGGATATCTGGATTAGTGCATCTCCCGATCTGGTTCACTGGGGCGAGTTTAAGCCAGTCCTTGCAGCGGGATACCGTTTCTGGAATGTAGATAAGATAGGTCCAACGCCGCCGATTAAAACCGACAAAGGCTGGCTTGATATTATCCACGGCGTCTTCACGCCGGCAGGTGGAACCTATTATTATATCGGAGCCATGCTGCTCGATCTCGATGAGCCATGGAAAGTTATTGGTAAAACGAACTCGTATCTGATGATGCCCGAGGAGCCTTGGGAACAGCACGGTAACTGCGATAACGTGATCTTTCCATGCGGTGCCATTGCTGATTATGACAAAGACCAGATCCGCCTTTATTATGGAGCCTGCGACTTTGCCATCTGTCTGGCTACGGGATCACTGAGTGAAACGGTCGATGCATGCATTCGAGGGCTTTAAGCGGTAGATATAATCCATCTCAATAAAAAACCCCATACGCAAGCGTTTGGGGTTAAAATGGTGGTGGGAGAAGGATTCGAACCTTCGAACTCAGAGAGGGCAGATTTACAGTCTGCTGCGTTTAACCACTTCGCTATCCCACCGGTTTTAAAGTCCAACGAAAATACCCGAAAACTGCCGGTTGTCTATCCTGATTTTCACTAAATGTGTAGATTTATTAGCGTAGAGATGGTGGATAATTTCCTTGCTGGTGTTGTTCAGCTAGAGCTTGCATGACGTGGGGCTTGTCTTCGGCGTAGGTTACGCCAAACCAGTTACTCTCACAGGAGAGAACGTTGACGGCGTTATCTTGTTTTTGAATTATTTCAGCGATGACGGTGGGGATATACCACTCGGAGTGCATTTCGTGACCGTGTTCTCTTAGAAATTGGATAAAATAGTTTTCGAGCTCTTCCATAAAAGAGGTGGAAAATCCCCAAAAGTTCATAGAGCAGATGGCATCTTCTGGCAGAGGCGTGGCTATTTGATTATGGATGCTGACTATGTTGGTTCGGGTATTTTGAGTTTCGATGTGGGTATGCTCGATAATGTGGGTTAAGTAGCCTTTTTGGGTCTGACAAATGCCGCGTGAGACGTGTCCATGGGGAGAGAGGGTGTTTTGTAGGCGGTATCCGACCATACAACTTTCATTTTCGTTGAGAGATTGGAGAGCGGTGTAGAGGGTTTGGTAGGCTTCGGCTCCATAAAAATCGTCAGCATTCTGTACGGCAAAGGGTTCGTTGATAAAGGGCTTGGCGGTAAGAACGGCTTGGGCGGTCCCCCATGGTTTTTCACGTCCTTCCGGTACTTGAAACCCGGGGGGCAGTGCGTCAAGTTCTTGATACGCATAGGAGGCTTGGAGAGAGGGTGGGATGAAGGGTGCTATTTTATCTTTAAAGGCATCCTCAAAGTCGCGGCGAATCACGAAGACGACTTTGGTAAATCCGGCTCGAGCCGCGTCGAAGAGGGCATACTCCATGAGAGTTTCTCCGTTGGGGCCGAGAGGATCCATCTGCTTGAGTCCGCCATATCGACTGCCCATACCGGCGGCCATGATGATGAGTGCTGCTTCCATCGTATCCTTTCTGCAAATATCGATTTCGCTAATAGGTTAAAACATATACGCTGTTTTTCATGGCATCACCTACAAAAAGTATCTGTTTTGGCTTCGCTCCTGCGTTGCAAAAGATTTCTCGCTACGCCGATATGAAGGTGGGCGAGGTAAATCGAGCGTTGGAGAGTCGATGGGGCTTGGGTGGAAAAGGAGCGAATACGGCGCGTATGATTCATCAGTTGGGCGGAGACTCCTTCTTGGTAGGCTTTTGTGGGGGTGCAAATGGGGAACGTTATTTGCATCTTTTGGATGAGGAAGGGATTGATCATCACCATCTATCGGTAGCGGGAGAGACGCGTCTGTGCCATACGTTGATTGAAGATCAGGCCGTTACGGAGTTGGTGGAAGAGATGCCTGCGATTTTACCGAAAGAGCTGGCAATGATGGAACAGCAGATCACATCGCTAGATTTAAGCGGGATGGTTGCACTCTCAGGCAAACTGCCAAGGGGAATTCCAGATAATGTATATGCACGGATCGCTTCGGTTGTTCAGCATCAAGGTGGGCGGGTAATTATAGATACACAGGGCGAGCCACTACTTCGCGCACTTGATCAACATCCGTTTGTGAAGATCAATCGTGAAGAGCTTTGCCGGACTATGCAGGCATCTACGCTCCTAGTTGCAGCGGAATCGTTGCTTGCTCAAGGAGCAGCAGGTTTGTTGGTAACAGATGGAGCGCAGCCCGCTCAGTTGTTTAGCGATGGAAAACAGTGGCAGGTTCAACCGCCGAAGGTGGATGCGATTAATCCGGTGGGAAGTGGAGATGCGGTTACGGCGGGGATGATGGTTGCGCTTGAGCAGGGGGCATCAATGCGAGAAGCGGTTCGCTTGGGCATGGCATGTGGGGCGGCTAACGCATTGCAATTAATGTGCGGGATTCTGGATATTGTGGATGTGAATCGTCTTCGGGAGAACGTTCAGATCATGCGAGTTTAGAGGCCATCGGGAAAGATATCACCGAGTTTGGGTTTTTGTCCGGGGCGCATGCGTGTTGAGTAGGTGGTTCCATAAGAGCGGTTTTGTTGGCGTAAGAAATCTTCGGCGCTTTGGATTTGTGCGCCGGCACTACTTACGGTTTGTTGTTCGAGTCGGTCAGAGGTAACCACGCAAATGGTTTGTGGTTCTCTCGATTGAATAACCAAGCGTTCGATCAGCCCGTCTGCGGTGAGTTGTGCAGGTGCGTAGAGAACGTCGATTTGTTTGGTGCTGAGGGTGGGGTCGCTACCGCGTTCTTGTCCGTCAAAGACAACGGTGGTTTGGGAGGCGATGCGGGTGGCAATCGGTTCAATCAGACGAATCAGGGCTGTGCGTGCTTGTTCTTGGCTTTTATTCATTAACGAGACGAGATCGGGTTGCTTATGCAACAGGTTGTGTCCGTCGATAATGAGCCATTTAATCTTCATGAGGCGCGTGAAATATATTTTTTCTCGCGGGTGTCCACTTTAATGGTTTCGCCTTGTTCGATATATTCAGGAACTTGGACGACCAGGCCGGTGGTCAGCGTGGCAGGTTTGGTGCGGGCGGTGGCGGAAGCTCCTTTCAAGGAGGGGGCACATTCGGTGATCTGCAGTTCAATCGTATCGGGGAGCCGTAAGGTCAGGACCTGCCCATCGGAGATGAGCGCGATGATCCCTTCCATATCCTCCACCAGAAAGGGTAGGAGTTCGCTGAGTTCATCGGTGGTTTGTTCAAATTGATCGTAGCTTTCGAGATCCATGAAGGTGTAGCGGTCGCCCTCGGCATAAAGATATTGGACTTCTTTGGTTTCGTAGGAGGTTTCTAGAAGCGTGTCATCACTGCGGTAGGTCATATCCACTTTTTGCTGGGTAGAGACATTCCGGTAGCGAACTTTGTAAAGGGTGCCTCCACCGCGGGCGGTTGGAGATTGTTGAGTAATGTTATCAATGGTGTGCGGGGCGCCGTCGAGGTCAATTACAGAGGTCTTTTTTAGGTCACAGGCTTTAATCATGGTTTTTCCTATTTAGTGCATTCAGGGCTTCGGTTATCGATCTGCATTGATTAAGGCCGCATTAAAGCCTGCTCCAAATCCGTTATCGATATTCACGACGGTAATATTGGAGGCGCAGGAGTTGAGCATGGTGAGCAGCGGGGCGAGTCCGTTGAGATGCGCTCCGTAGCCAACCGAAGTGGGTACGGCAATCACGGGGCAGGCTGCCAAACCACCCACGACCGAGGGCAACGCGCCTTCCATGCCTGCAACGGCTACGATACAGCGAGCTTCTTGGATGGTTTCACAGTGAGCGAGAAGCCGATGAATGCCCGCTACGCCAGCATCATATATGCGTTCAACGTGTGCTCCCGAAAGTTGAGCGGTCTCGGCGGCTTCTTCGGCAACGGGTAGGTCTGCCGTTCCAGCTGAGATGATTAAGACTTTTCCCGTTTTAGGGCGTTCAGACGTCTCGAGGAGAATGGTTCTGGCTAATGGATTGTAGCGCAGTCGATCGTCGATCTGAGCGAGGCGTTCAAAAAGGGAAGCCTCTGCCCGCGTGAGAAGAATATCGGCATGCTGATCCGCAAGGGATTGATAGATTTTTTCTACCTGTTCATCGGTTTTCCCCTGACAAAATACCACTTCGGGGTGACCGGTTCTAATAGCTCGATGGTGATCTACTTTTGCAAAACCCAGATCTTGGAAAGGGAGCTTACGCAATTGCTCTACGGCATCACTTGTTTCCATGGTGCCTTGTTTCACGTTTTCTAATAGTTCAATGATCTTTTCTCGGTCCATCGCTCAATCTCGTTGGTGATCGCATCGATCAGAAATAACCTACGGAGCCGCCCTGCATTTAGCAAGCGGAGTTACCATTAAGATTGAATGATTATTTTGTAGATGTTTGGAAAACGGTCAATTACAGTAATATCCATTAATCCGAATAAACGAATAAAGGGGCTGTCATGAGTAAAAATAGGTCAAATCACGTATTTACATCTGAATCCGTATCAGAAGGGCATCCGGACAAAGTATGTGATCAAATTTCAGATGCTATTTTAGATGCGTGTTTAGCGAAAGATGCAGGAAGTCGGGTTGCGTGTGAAACGTTAACGACCACTAATTTAGTGGTTAATGCGGGAGAAATTACGTGTAAAGAGTGGGATTCTATCCACCCAGAAGAGATTGCGCGCGAGGTAGTACGAGACATTGGCTATGATCGCGAAGAGCTCGAATTCAGTGCCGATACATTTGAATATATCAACCGATTACATGGGCAATCTCCTGATATTTCCCAAGGAGTCACTGAAGGAGAGGGATTACACAAAGAGCAGGGAGCCGGTGATCAAGGCATGATGTTTGGCTATGCCGATTCCGTGACCGAAGAGTTGATGCCAGCTCCCATCGCCTACAGTCATCGGTTGCTGGACGAATTGCAACGCATTCGGAAAACCGGTGAAATTGATTATTTGCGACCCGATTCAAAATCGCAGGTTTCGATACGACATGAAGATGGGAAACCGGTCGCGATTGAAACCGTTGTGATCTCACATCAGACTGATGAAGTACCGTTGGAAAAGATCCGGGAAGATTTAAAAGTGATTTGTCAGCACGTGTTGGAGCCAACCGGACTCTTGCAGGCAGATACGACTTATCACATTAATCCAACGGGAAAATTTGTGATTGGGGGACCGCATGGAGATGCCGGATTAACAGGGCGTAAGATCATTGTGGATACCTATGGCGGCGTGGGGTGTCATGGTGGCGGTGCCTTTTCGGGGAAAGACCCTTCGAAGGTAGACCGTTCGGCGGCCTATTATGCGCGCTATGCCGCCAAAAACGTAGTAGCAGCCGGCTTGGCGGAGAAATGTGAAATTCAAGTTGCTTATGCCATTGGTGTGGCGCATCCGTTAAGCATTCATGTTGATACGTTTGGAACGGGAAGCGTGAGCGATGCTCATTTGCAGGAAGCGTTATCCGGAAAAGATCTCTTTGATTTCCGCCCAGCGGGATTGATTGCCGATCTGGGTTTATTGAAGCCCCACGGATGGAGCTATCGTGAAACGGCGGCCTATGGTCACTTTGGCCGTTCTCAATTCCCGTGGGAAAAGACGGATAAAGCCGATGCGCTCCGTGCGCTTGTAAGCTAAGCACGATACGGGATTGCCAAGAAAGCCTGGTGTAGGGTAGCTTGCGGCATGCTTCCACGAATCAACACGGAATCAATTGAAACGTATTTGCTATCCGTCTTGGATGGTTCACGTCGAGGTCGCGTCGCTTTTCTGCTGCGTGGATTACTACAGTTCTTATCTTGGATCTTTACGGTGTTGGTTCAATTTCGTATTTGGCTCTATCGACATCGTATCTTGCGCGGGAATACGCTGGGCTGTCAGGTGATTAGCGTGGGCAACTTAACCGTAGGCGGAACCGGTAAAACGCCAGTCGTAGAAGTATTCGCTCGGAACCTGCAGCAACAGGGCCGCAAAGTAGCGATCCTGAGTCGAGGCTATAAAAGCCGTTCGATTCCTTTTTGGCAGAAGATTTGGTTGCGGATTAATAATCGGTCCATCGAGGTGCCTCCCCGAGTGGTTTCTGACGGTAAGCAATTATTGCTAGATTCTCATACGGCCGGTGATGAGCCCTATATGTTGGCATCGAATTTGCCAGACGTGGCTGTGGTGGTAGATAAAGATCGGGTGAAGTCTGGGAAATATGCCATTCGGGTTTTAGGGTGCGATACCTTGATTCTCGATGATGGTTTTCAGTATCTAAAATTGGGAAATCGGCTGGATATTGCGCTGGTGGATCGAACGAATCCCTACGGCGGCGGCCATCTACTGCCACGCGGATTACTTCGAGAGCCTATGAAAAATATTAAACGCGCAGGATTTATCTTCATCACGAAGTGTGATGAACAGGGAGCGCCTGAACTTAAAAATCAACTCCGGGAGATGAATCCAACGGCTGAAATTTCAGAATGCCGTCACCGCGCGAAATATTTAAAATCCTTGTTTGGAGACGATCAATATCCACTTGAAAGACTCAACGGATTAAAGGTAGCGGCGCTCTCCGCGATTGCGGTTCCAGAAAGTTTTGAAACGGCCTTGGAATCATTCGGTGCCACACTGGTTTATCGTCGTCGCTTTGCCGATCATCATCGTTTTTCACAACAAGAAATTATCGATACCCTGAACGAAGCTGAAGCCGCCGGAGCAGAGGCATTACTGACGACAGAAAAAGATGCGGTTCGGTTTCCTTATATGGAACGCCGCGATCTGCCGTTGCTCTATATGCGGGTAGAGATTGAAATGTTAAGCGGCGAAGAGGCCTTTATGAAATGGATATCTCGTATTTGTTTCAAGCAGGCACAACGTGCTTCTTAAGCTTCTTCGCTGTGGAAGGCTTGTAGAGATTTAACATCCCAATCCTGGGTGCGGATGGTGCGAATCGCACCGATGGTTGCTTTTGCACCCGAGGCAGTCGTTACAATCGGTAGACCGCGCAAAATCGCTTCAGAACGAATTTTAATTTCATCCACTCGTGCCACCGGTCCACTGGGCGTATTGATGAGCAGATCCACGCGCTTGTCTTTCATTAAATCAATAACATTGGTTCCTTCTTCCGCCAGCTTGCAGGTCCGTTCGACGTGCAGTCCTGCGCGTTCCAATGCGTCGGCCGTTCCTTGCGTGGCAACCAATTCGAAATCCATGGCATCAAGTTCATTCGCCACTTCGATAATCCAATCCTTATCACGATCTTTCGCGCTTAAGAAGACACGCCCTTCGGTTGGCAATACTTGACCGGCTGCGGTTTCCGCTTTCCAAAAGGCGAGTTCAAAACTCTTATCGATACCCATTACTTCGCCCGTTGATTTCATCTCCGGCCCGAGAATGGGGTCGACGCCTGCAAATCGATTAAAGGGGAAGACCGCTTCTTTCACGGCATACCACTCTACGCGTGGTTTAAAGTCTTTCCATCCGAGCTCTTCTAACGTTTGGTTCATCGCGATTTGGGTTGCGATTTTTGCCATGGGCACACCGGTTGCTTTTGAGACATAGGGCACGGTACGTGAGGCACGTGGGTTGACTTCAATGATATAAAAATCGTCATCCTTCACGGCGATTTGAGCGTTCATCAATCCTTTAACACCCAATTCAAGAGCCATCGCACAGCAAGCTTCTTTAATGCGTGCGATCATATCATCCGTCAGCGTGTAGGGTGGAATAGAACAAGCGCTATCGCCCGAGTGAATACCAGCTTCCTCCACGTGCTCCATCACACCACCGATATAGACAGCGGTTCCATCGCAAACCAAATCAACATCGATCTCCACCGCATGTTCCAGAAAGCGGTCGAGTAAAACAGGATGTTCTGGGCTAGCGGCAAAGGCGGCCTTTACAAATGGTTCCAGGTCCTCTTCCTCATATGCAACCATCATAGCTCGACCGCCCAAGACAAAAGAGGGGCGAATCATCACGGGGAAGCCAATCTGTTTTGCAATTTGATCCGCTTCTGCCACTGTTTTCGCGGTGGCTGATTCGGGTTGCTTTAATTCGAGCTTGTCGAGCAACTGCCGGAACTGTTCGCGGTCTTCGGCTGCCGCAATACTCTGGGGAGAGGTGCCTAAAATGGGTACGCCCGCTTCCAATAAACGTTCGGCGAGATTCAATGGCGTTTGTCCGCCCATCTGAACGATCATGCCCATCGGTTTTTCTGCTTCGTAGATGTTCATCACATCTTCAAAGGTTAGCGGTTCAAAGTAGAGTTTGTCAGACGTGTCGTAGTCGGTTGAAACCGTCTCGGGGTTGGAGTTAACCATGATGGCTTCGTAGCCCATTTCGCGAAGGGCTTTCACGGTATGGACGCAGGAGTAGTCGAACTCAATGCCTTGTCCAATTCGATTGGGTCCGGAACCCAACACAATCACGCTCTCTTTTTCGGTCTGGCGAATTTCGTTGTGATCGGCATAGCAGGAGTAGAAGTAGGGTGTTGATGCGGAAAATTCACCGGCGCAGGTGTCGACCAAACTGTACACTGGCGTAACATTCAGCGATTTACGAAGCGCGCGGACTTCCATGCCGCTCATCCCGCGGAGGGCACCTATTTGCTCATCGGAGAAGCCATAGCGCTTGGCACGGCGCATCAGACTTGCATTGATCTCGGTCACTTCCAATAGTTGTTGTTCCATTTCAACGATTTGCAAGATTTGATCGATGAACCACGGATCGAGGAAGGTCATTTCATGTACTTTTTCGATCGAATAGCCCCGTTTTAGCGCGGTTTTAATTGCAATGGTTCGTTCTGTGCAGGTGGTTGTTAAATAATCATCGAGTCGATCGGCATCTAGTTTCGCCTCTGCTTTGAGGTCTAAACCATCGACCCCAATTTCTAGCGAACGGAAAGCTTTTTGGAGCGACTCTTTGAAGGTTCGTCCAATCGCCATCGTCTCCCCGACCGATTTCATGCTGACGCCGAGGCGGTTATCCGCCGCCGGGAATTTCTCGAACGTAAAGCGTGGGAGTTTGGTAACGACATAGTCAATCGAAGGTTCAAAACAAGCCGGTGTTTCGCGTGTAATATCGTTTGGGAGTTCGTCAAGCGTGTAACCGGCTGCCAATTTGGCTGCCAATTTAGCAATCGGAAAGCCGGTCGCTTTTGAGGCCAGTGCCGAAGAACGGGATACGCGCGGATTCATTTCGATGACCGCCAGGCGACCCGTCTGCGGATGAATGCAGAACTGCACATTCGAGCCACCGGTTTCTACGCCGACCACCCGCAAGACTTTCAAGGAAGCATCGCGCATGATTTGGTATTCGCGATCCGTCAAGGTTTGAGCGGGTGCGACCGTGATACTATCACCCGTATGGATACCCATCGGATCCATGTTTTCAATCGCACAGATAATCACCGCGTTATCGTTCTTATCGCGCATGACTTCCATTTCGAACTCTTTCCAGCCGAATACAGACTCTTCGAGCAAGACTTCGGTGGTTAAACTGGCTTTCAATCCGCCTTCGGCAATCTGCATAAGTTCATCCATGTCGGCTGCAATTCCACCTCCGGTACCGCCGAGCGTGAAAGAAGGGCGTACAATAATGGGGAAGGCCAGTTTTTCATTAGCAACGACCCGCGCTTCTTCGAGCGTATGCACTTCGTAACTGCGGAGGGTTTCGATACCCGCTTCCGCCATGACTTTCTTAAATAGGTCGCGCTCTTCTCCGCGTAGAATGGCATCGTATTTAGCGCCAATCATCTCCACACCGTGTTTTTCCAGAATTCCTTGCTCCACCAATTTCATGGCAGTGTTTAAGGCCGTTTGACCTCCAAGGGTAGGGAGGATGGCATCGGGTTTTTCTTTGATGATAATTTTTTCAACCGCTTCCGGTGTGATGGGTTCAATATAGGTGTGATCCGCCGTTGCTGGGTCGGTCATAATCGTGGCGGGGTTGCTGTTGATCAGTGAAATCGTATAGCCCTCTTCCCGTAACGCTTTACATGCTTGTGTTCCTGAGTAGTCGAATTCACATGCTTGACCAATGACAATCGGTCCCGAGCCAATAATCAAAATATGGTTAATATCTTCTCTTTTCGGCATGGTTACTCCTCTATTCCCATTCGATGGTTGAAGGTGGTTTTGAGCTAATGTCATAGCAGACGCGATTGACGCCGCGTACTTCATTAATAATTCGGTTGGAGATGCGGTCCATCACATCGTAGGGCAGCTTGAACCAATCGGCAGTCATGCCATCACGACTTTCGACTGCCCGCACCGCAATCACGTTTTCATACGTCCGGTCATCTCCCATCACGCCAACCGATTGCACCGGCAGTAACACCGCAAAGTATTGCCAGACATCGAGATGATTCTCCATGATCAAAATTTCTTCCCGCACCCGTAAATCGGCTTGTTGCAGGGTCTCGATTCGCTCCGGTGTAATTTCCCCAATAATCCGAACCGCGCGCGCCGGACCGGGGTAGGGTTGGCGATCGACTACCTAATCAGGCAGTACCTACTCAC
>ERZ802830.2028-NODE-2028-length-18687-cov-7.7296_pt1 | contig 18687 bp, 19 predicted proteins | sample MGYA00345654_ERZ802830 | MGnify/ENA primary metagenome ERZ802830 (study PRJEB30503, sample SAMEA104212375) | marine metagenome | biome: Westerlies Biome; feature: [SRF] surface water layer (ENVO:00010504) within the epipelagic zone...; material: water...
TTAATTTTTTTTGATATTTTTGAATGTAAGAAGCATTGCCATCAATCATATATTTCTGCACAAGAGGCAAAAAGATATAGGCGGCATGGTGAGGCTCGTAGTAATCCTTAGTAACTTTATCTTTAATGGTCTCAGAGATTATTAATCCTTCACTATTAATATTGCTCAATAAATATTCGAGACCTTTATCAAAATGATCCCACTCTTCAAAAATTGCTAAAGCAAGCAGACATTCTGAATGATCCCAAGCATCAAATTTTCCGTGTTGATCCCAGCATATAGCTCCATCACTTTTTTGATTTGTAATTATCCAGTCTTTAGCATGTCGAAAAATTTCTTTGTTCATTTTCTAAGGTAGTAACATTCTGATTTCCCAAAAAAAGGATTCAAGATCTTTTCTAAAGCATATGAAAATTTTGCTTGGCCAAACATCTGCTTAACCAACAACTCATGAAAGGAGCGCAAAAAATCACTATCTTCCATGTTATTCCTTGCTTTTAAAATCCAATATAACGAATGCATTGCGTGCTCTCTGTGATGTTTAAATAATGTAAGTTTTAACTTGCTGAACTCCTCGAGTATAAAAGAATTCTTAAATATTCTGATATGGCCACCAGGTGTTTGCATATATTTTTTTGAGCACTTCCAGCACAAGCTCTCAGGAAAATAAGTTGGCACACTTATCAACAAAACTGCTCCTGGTTTTAATATCCTGTGACATTCTTTTAAAACTTTTTCAAAATTTGGGACATGCTCTAAAACCTCAGAGCATATTACTAAATCTTGGGAATTATTTGGTAATGCAATGTGCCTGACATCTTCATTTAAAAATTTGTAATTGTTTTGATTTTTGCAAATGTGGTTATTAAATTCTCTTTGAAGAGAGCTTATTTCATCAAAAGATTGATCAATTCCTATAATTTTTGCTTCTTTTAATTTGAATCCAAGAGATTTAAGGTGCCGGCCATTCCCGCAACCAACATCAACCATTTTTTTAACCTTTTTTAGATTAATGTGCTTGAAATTAAAAGTTTCCATGGATTATTTCTTGGTAAAGGCTTTCTAGCTTGATAGCATACTCGTCCCAACCAAAAAAATCATCTCTTCTAAGCTTGCTTTGATCCTTTAGTTTATTGCGTAAACCATGATTGCTTGCAAGCTCTATCATTTTTTCTGCCAAACTTGATGCTCTTTCGGCATCAAAAATAATTCCTGCATTTCCTGCAAGCTCTGGTAATGAACCTTTGTTTGCAACAATCACTGGAAGCTCACTTGATATCATTTCAACAAGAGGAAAGCCAAAACCCTCATAAAGAGATGCTGAAATTCCAATATCTGCTTCATTGAGGCAACTCAATAATTCTGCTCTGCTTAATTTTTCTTTGTAATCGATATTTGATTCAATATTGAGATTATTTATTAAGTCTTTGTTATTTGCGCGCATGTCACCAATAACAGTTAGCTTTATGTTAGGTGACTCTTTTTTTGCAATTGCTATTGCCTTTAATATATTTTCCAAATTTTTCATCGGAACATCAGCACTTACAATCGTCACAAAATGATTTTTAAACTCTTTTTGATTATTCTGTACCGCAGCTACTATATCAACCCCATTCCATATGACTTTAATTTTGCTTTTAGAACAATCAAAGAATTTTACAATGTCTTTTTTTGATGATTCTGATGGCGATACAATTGCTTTTATGTTCTTTAAATTCTTTTTTTGAAAATTTAAAAAAGAATACCAACGCTTGATTGAGAATCTACGTAGAAAACCTGGCTCATGTTCCAGATCTATATCTCTATCGATATGAATAGGATGATGTAAAGTTGTGACAAGCCTATTGTTAATTATCTTTGGATAATTGCTTAGCGATTGATTGTCATGAAATATATCAAATGTGTTCTGATGCTTAATAAAATGCTCATTTTTTAAAAGCCTGTCTCCAAAAAAAATTGGCTCAGTAAATGTCCCAGTACAAGTCTCAAAGAAGTCTAGAATCTCCATTGAATTTTTAGGTTGCTTCAAGAAATTTTTAAGCCTTTGGTTAAAATTAAATGATTCGAAATACCCTGGTGTTTCAATGGGAACCAAATCAATATCATCTGACACATCTGGCAGAGGTCTACCTGAGTAAATGGTGATCTGATGGCCCCTTTTAAGTAGAGCTTTGGTTACATTTTTTAGGTAAATTCCTTGCCCGCCGGAGAATGGATCACTTCTGTAAGCTAAAAAAGCCAATTTAAGTTTGGACATTAAACTTTAGACAGCCAGTCAGAATATTCTTTTGCATCGCCTCTTGTTGCATCAAGGTATTTTGATTGTATTAGGGTTGTGATTTCCCCTCTTGCACCATTTCCAACTTCAGTTTTATCAACAGATCTTATTGGTGTTACTTCTACAGCTGTTCCACAAAAGAAGATCTCGTCTGCGGTGTAAAGCTCATCTCTGGTGATGTTTCTCTCTATAACATCAATATTATGGTCTATAGCAATTTGTATTACAGTTCTTCGAGTTATGCCATTTAAACAACATGTCAGCGCAGGGGTTAATAGTTTGCCATCTTTGATTAAGAAGATATTCTGTCCACTTCCTTCTGCAACAAAACCAGTGGTATCTAAAAGAATCGCTTCGTGATAGCCATTTCGTTTTGCCTGATCATGAGCCATTATTCCATTTACATAGCCTCCACTAATTTTTGATTTTGTCATCAAACTATTTGGAAATTGTCGTGTGAATGAAGAAACCATTACATCTATGCCTTTCTCAATTGTTTCAGCTCCAAATACTGATGGCCACTCCCAACATGAAACCATTAAGTGCGACTTCATACCCTCAATATCAAGCCCAAGCTTCTCATCATTAAGATAAATTAGTGGTCTTATGTAAGCATCTTTTAAACCTGATTTTGATATTACGCCAAGCTGTGCAGCCATTACCTCATCAAAAGAAAATTCGATTGGAACATTAATGATTTTTGCAGATTCAAAAAGTCTTTCAGTATGTTCTTTTAATCTAAATATATTTACATCACCATTTTTTGCTTCATAAGACCTTACGCCTTCAAAAGCACCAAGACCATAATGAAGTGTATGTGTAAGGGGGCTTAAGTAAGCATCCTCTTTTTGTACATATTTTCCGTTTACCCAATAAGCATTTGACATATAGGGGTAGTATAATTGTTTTAATGATCTATTTAAAATTTATATGAACGAAAATATCTTCCGCGCTTATGATATCCGAGGCAATGCTGAACAAGACTTAACTCCTGATGTGCTTGAAAAAATTGGGTTTGTTCTGGGCAATAAAGCAAAGGATAGTGGCTCTGATGCAATATATGTTGGTCATGATAGCAGGCTCTCATGCCAAAGAATTTTTACTGATCTTTGCGTTGGGATAAATGGTGCTGGCATTAAAGTACTTAATCTAGGATTAGTGCCTACCCCTATGGTTTATTACGCAACAAATGTTGGCTCAACTAGCCATGGTGTCATGATTACTGGAAGCCACAATCCAAAAAATGATAATGGGTTAAAAATAGTGCTTGGTGGAAGCCCTGCTTCAGGGCTCGATATACTCAATTATGTTAAAAAGGTTGAGTCATGTGTAGCCAGTGAAAGGAATATAGAGAATACTAGTTTTGAGGACCAATACATCCATGAAGTTGTATTAAAAAGCTCAACTTCAAAAAAACTAAAGATTGTTTTAGATAGCGGCAATGGTGCAGCTGGCATTCTTGCCCACAAAACTTTTGAAGCACTCGGCCATGAAACTATATCTATTAATAAAGAGCCTGATGGAAACTTTCCAAATCATCACCCTGACCCAAGCAAAGAAAAAAACCTTGCGCAAATAAAATCTGAAATTTCGGCAAATAATGCCGATTTAGGCTTAGCCTTTGATGGAGATGGCGATAGAGTTGGTTTGATTACAAATAATGGCCATTTTGTTCTTTCTGACCATATTATTATGATGCTTGCTGAGTATTACCTAAAACAAACTAAAGGACCAGTGGTTTTTGATGTGAAATGTTCAGATGAATTGGGGAAAATTATAGAACAAAATGGTGGCGAGCCAATAATGGAGAAAACTGGGCATTTTAATATTAAAAATACTATCAAAAATACTAATGCTGTTTTAGGTGGAGAAATGTCAGGACATATATTTATCAATCATGAGTGGTATGGGTTTGACGATGCAATTTTTTCAGGAGCAATGCTATCTAAAATAGTTGCCGAAAGTGGTAAGTCAGCATCTGATATTAAAGACCACTTCCCAAAAACATACTCAACTCCGGAACTGAACCTCAATGTTAAAGATGAAATAAAATTTCAAATGATTGAAACATTCTTGCGTGAAATGGATTTCGGAGATGCAAAAATAAATACTATCGATGGTGTAAGAGTAACTATTGATGGAGCTTGGGGTCTTTTAAGAGCATCCAATACAAGCCCTAAGTTTGTACTTAGATTTGAGGGGGACACTAAGGACAGTATGTTATCAATACAAGAAAGATTTGAGCAAAATTTGAGGAAAGTATTTCCGGATCTTGATCTAAATTATCACTAATCGATTATATCTTCCAAGTTGCTTCTGTTTCGTTCTGAATTAAGAAGATCTGAAACATTCTCTTCTAAGAAGAATTCAAAATAACTATCACTAAATGTTTGAGAAACTTGCCCAGTTTCTTTATTCACTCGTATAGCCGCCACTCCCTCAGGAACATCGATCGTGTAATTAGAAAGTTTATCTTTTGAAGAATTCATAAAATCTAACCAAATTGGTAAAGCATTGGTGCTTCCAAATTCGTTATCACCAAGAGATGTGCCATCGTCTTTACCAACCCAGACTGAAGCGACAATATTTGATGCATAACCTGAAAACCATGTGCTTATGGCGTCATTCGTAGTACCAGTTTTGCCTCCCATATTCGTTATATCACTGGCTAGCTGTTTGCTCGTAATATTTCTTTGAAGAGCCTCTTTTAATATGTCTGAGAGGATAAATGCTACCCTTGGATCCATAGCTCGTTTAGGTTCTTCAAGATCGACTGCAATCAAAGGCTTATCCAGATAGTCGAATTTCTCATTATTTATCCAAGGAAAGCTAAGCTTGGTGTATGTTTCATATTTAGTAGAATACTTTTTTTGTGGATCATAAATAATATTGCCATTGATATCTTCAATACGATCTATGTATGTGATTTCTGAAATCTGGCCATTATTTACAAGCATTGAAAATTGCTGTGCGGCTTTAAAAGGGTTAATAGTCCCTGTTCCTAAAGCAATCGACAAGTCATTAGTTAGCATTTGCTCATCAAAATTGTATTTTTTAAAACAGTTAAGTGTGTTTTTTAACCCAATAGATTGAACAAGCTTAATAGAGACAAGATTTAGCGACTGAATTAGAGCTTCTCTTAAACTTGTTGGGCCATAGAATTCTCCAGAGTTATTTCTTGGACGCCATATTCCTTCAAGCTTGCTATCTTCAAAGATGATCGGACCATCAATAAAAATTGAAGATGGATTGAGTTCATTTTCAAACGCACACCCATAAATAAAAGGTTTTATGCTTGATCCTGGCAATAAGCGTGAATTTGAGGCTCTATCAAACTTTGATTTGCTAAAAGCAAAGCCGCCAACATAAGCTTTCAGTTCACCAGTTAGGCCATCTATTGCAACAAAAGCTCCTTCAACACTTGGAAGTTGAGTGATTACGTTTTCTTGCTGGTTGTTGCTAATGTATACCAAACTCCCTAATTCAAGAAAATCCAGAAAACCTTCTGGTTTTAGTGTTCTCGTTCCATCGGTATTTAATGTTCTGGCCCATTCGTAGTTACCTTTATTCCAATTTACTGTATGGATATTTAATTTAGCATCCAAAGCTGTGACACTTTTATTTGAGATTCCAATAACTAGGCTTGGGACATATCCATCTATTTCTACATTAGCGGAAAGCAAATTCTGTAGTTTGTTAATATTTTCATCTTTAACATCTTCATAGTTAACACGTGCAGGGATTATAAATAAGCCTTCTTCTAAAAAAGCACTTCTCAAAATTGAGAAGTTAAAATCTTTATAAACTTCTTCATTTCTCCACCCATACCTACGATCGTATTTATATAAGTTTGATCGTACTGCTTCAACAGCGTCTTCTTGCATTCCTGAATCAAGAGTTGTGTATATATTCATGCCATCTTCATAGGCTTTTAAGCCAAATCTATTGATAATTTCGATTCTTATTTTTTCTGCAAGGTATTCTGCTTCAATATTTATCTTTGGGCCGAAACTTTCGCCAGTAACTATTACTTCTCGTGCTAAGTTATATTCAGCATTTGTAATAAATTTATTTCTAAGCATTCTGCCTAGAATTACATCTCTCCTCTTTTTGGAAGCTAGTGGATTTCGAACGGGATTTACCCGTGATGGTGTCTGCAGCACACCAGCAAGAAGTGCAGATTCTGCAATAGATGCCTCTGAAAAATCTTTTCCGAAATAATATCGATACGCAGCTGCAAAACCATAATTTCTATTGCCTAAAAATGCTTTATTAAAATAGAGCTCAAATATTTCTTGTTTGGTCAGATGATCTTCTAACTGCCAAGCTAATATAATTTCTCTTAATTTTCTAATGTATGTTCTTTCGAAAGACAAAACATAATTTCTTACAACCTGCATTGTAATTGTGCCGCCGCCGCCAAGTGATCTGCCGGTAATCTCGCCATAAAAGCCTCGCATCAAACTTGTAATTTCAACTCCTGAATGGTCGTAGAAGCCGCCATCTTCAGCAGCAATAATTGCATTTTTTAGGTTTTCAGGAATATCAGCATATTTAACTATCTGTCTTTTTTCAGTTCCAAACAGGCCAATTAATTGTTTATCAGCAGCATAGATTCTCATTGGGTTGGTAAGTTTTATCTCAGTAATTGTTTCTACTTTTGGCAAATCCTTCAATAAAAAGAAATAAATTGCCCCAATGATCAAAAAAGATGACTGAAGTAAAAGCAAGATTATTCTTAGTATGCTCATCATTTATATATTATTATTCACTTTCAATTTTTTTTAGAGAAAATGAAGATTTTTTTAATTGGCATGATGGGTAGCGGAAAATCCTCTGTTGGCCTCATTTTGTCTCAAAAACTAAATTATACATTTTATGATCTTGATAAAGAGATAGAGGGATATTTTGGTATACCTGTTTCAGATATTTTCAATAAATTTGGTAAGGAGGATTTCAGGACAGCAGAAGAAAAAATGCTTATTAAAATTAATGAGATTGATGATGTGGTAATTTCTACCGGCGGAGGAATAATTGAAACTCCAGAAAATAGAGCAATATTAAAGAATTCAAGCACTTTCTATTTGAATGGTGATATGCAAAAAATTTATGAACGTGCAGCAAAAAGAAGATCCGAGCGACCTTTGATGGAAAATATGGATTATGATGGCTTTTTAAAACTCTTTGAAGATAGAGATAGAATATATAAACAGTGCAGCAAACAAGAAATAACAATCGATAACAAAGACATAGTAGAAATTGCAAATGAAATTATAAATTATGAGAGAAATTGAGTTCACAAACACAAAAGAAAAAGTGGTCTTAAAATACTTTGACAAAACCTCTGATATTTTTAAGGATCTTGAAGGGAAAAAGTGCTTTTTTATATGCGATGCTAATGTATTGAGCGCACATCCCGGTTTGACAAGCTGGCTGGATGAATCAAAGGCAATAAAAATAGTACTCGATCAGCCCGAAGCTCAAAAAAACTTAGAAACCTATAAAAAAATTATAGAGGCATTAAAGATAAATAGCTTTACTAGAAAAGATTACCTTATCGGCTTGGGTGGGGGTGCAACAACAGATTTAGCTGGCTTTGTTGCAGCTACTTATATGCGGGGCATGCGATTCATTCAAATACCAACGTCACTGTTAGGGCAAGTTGATGCATCAGTTGGTGGTAAAACAGCAATTAATTTTGATGGAATTAAAAATTTTGTTGGCGCCTTTTATAACCCAGAACAAATTCTCATCAATACAGCGTTTCTAAGTTCACTTAATGAGCAGGAATTTCTAAATGGGCTTGCTGAGGTAATCAAACATGCGATTATTTCTTCTGAAGAATCTCTTAATGAAATATTCGATGTAAAAAGTGCCATTGTAGCCAGAGAACCTGAAACATTAAGCAAAATTATTGATAATTCCATTGCTGTCAAAGAAAGTATCGTTTCTAAGGATTTTCATGAGACTGGTAAAAGAAAATTTCTAAACTTTGGTCATACTTTTGCTCATGGAATTGAATATGCAAATAGAATGCAACCAATCCTTCATGGCCATGCTGTAGTGATTGGAATGCTTATGGCCTCAACTTATTCTGAACATAAAGGAATGCTTGATGCTGCAAACTTAGAAAAAATTAGACAAGCCATTGGCTCCTTTAATTATGACTTCAGTAATATAAATTTAGATGTGGAAACCATTGTCGAAGGCATGAAATCAGATAAAAAGAATCAATCCGAAAAGATTGCACTTATTCTGCTTCAGGGAATCGGTAACCCAGTGCTTCATGATGAAGGAAATATTGAAAATCTAACTAATTTCATCAGGGGCTTTACAGAAAATTTTGAAAAATAGTAACTACCTAAAAGCATTACAACAACAGAATGCTGATCGCTATGTTCCCGTCTGGTTCTTACGCCAAGCTGGGAGGTATTTGCCCGAATACAAAGCTGTCAGAGCTCGTTTTAGTGATTTTTTTGAAATGATTAAGACACCACAAGTCTGCTGTGAGCTAACACTACAACCCTTAAGAAGATTTCATCTTGATGCAGCTATTACATTTAGCGATATTCTTACTATTCCAGAAGCTTTAGGGAATGAGATAAGCTTTATTGAGGGAAGAGGGCCAGTTTTTAAGGAGGCAATCAGAAATGGAGACAATCCAAAACTTGATATTGTTGGCTTTAAAAACCTTGATTATGTCTTCGAGGCAACACAACTAATTAAAAGCAAAATAGATGTGCCACTTATTGGTTTTGCTGGCAGTCCATGGACAATTTTTATCTATAGCTTCTATGGTGAGTCGCCCAAAGATTTTAATTTAGTTAGAGAGTTTGTTGCTAAAAAGCCTGAACAGACAAAAGAGATTTTAACAACTTACACTGATGTCACAATTAAATATTTAAAAGGGCAAATTGATGCAGGCGCTGATTGTTTGCAGGTTTTTGATTCATGGGGTGGCATCTTAGATCAAGGTTATGAAGAATTTTCACTCAAATTTATTAATGATATAAGAGCAGCTATCGATCCTGAGATACCCTTGATACTTTATGCCAAAGGCATGAAAATCATGTTGCACCTGAATGCTACAGAAATAAATTGTTTTAACCTTGATCAAAATGAAAATATTGATGAATACATCAACAAGCCTATTACAATTCAAGGCAATATAGATCCAAACGATTTTAATCAGGATGAAGAGAAAGTTTTAGCATTGGCTGAAAATATATTTGAAAAATATTCTCAGTGTGAAAATTATGTCTGTAATGTTGGATCTGGAATCACACCTAACATCGACCCAAATAAAGTTGGACTTTTTTTACAAAGATTAAGAGTTCTTAACTCTAAATAGCCCTTCCTGTATTGTTGATGCAATTATTTCGCCATCTCGTCTAAAGAAAGTACCACGTCCAAGGCCTCTAGAACCACCTGTATGAGGGCTGTCAGTTGAATACAATATCCAATCATCCCATTTAAAGTCTCTTTTTTGAAACCACATTGCGTGATCTAAGCTTGCAATCATCTTAAGGCTAGGTGACATAAAGCTAAGGCCATGCGGGTACATGCAAGGCACCAATAAACCTGAATCAGAAACATATGACAAAAAAGCGTGATGAAAAATACTATCACCAGGAATCTTTCCATTAGGTTTTAACCAAATATTTCTTACAGGAGGCATTTTTTTTGGGTCAAAAACATCATTCCACTCAACCCACTTAATTGAATATTCGCGCTCCTTAAGAAAAATTTCTTGGAGTTCTTTTGGAATATTATCAATATTGCTTTTGCGTAGTTCTTGTTCTGTTTTTAAATCTTCTGGTTGAGGCACATCAGGCATAGCTACAGTGTGCGTAATGCCCTCTTCAGCTTTCTGGAATGACATGGTCATCGTAAAGATAACCTCATTATTTTGTATTGCTTTTACTGTTCTTGTGTGGAAACTTTTTCCATTTCTAATTGGGTCAACACTATATAGCACTGGCTGTTTCAAAACACCGGGCCTAATAAAATAGGCATGCAATGAGTGAGGAGCTGAATCATCATCAACAGTGGCACATGCAGCTATGTAGGCTTGTGCAATTACTTGGCCTCCATAAATTCTAACTACGCCAGCATTATTGCCCTGCCATCTGTACAGATAGGTATCAATTTGCTCAAGTGATAATCTGTTAAGCACACTTTCAAATGAGTTTTGCATATTATTCTCGCCAAGATTGATCATTGCGCTGATATACCACCATCAATCACAAGTTCAGTGCCAGTGATCATTTTTGATTCGTCTGAAGCTAAGAAAAGCAGAGCGTTTGCAATATCTTCAATTTCAGCAAGCTTACGAACTGGTATCTGACGTTCGAGTTTTGAAAGCATGTCATTGGAAGTGTCATTCAGTAATGCTTCAAGAATTTCTGTGCGTGCAAAGACAGGATGCACACTGTTGCATCTAACAAGGTTGGTTGTTCGTGCGCAATGAAGAGCTACTGACTTAGATAAATGCCTTACTGCAGCTTTTGCACTGTTATAAGCAGTAAAATTATGACCTGCGATAATTCCTGATATTGATGAAATATTAATTATTGAACCATTACCGGAGTCACGCATAAGTGGCAAAGCATATTTGCAGCCATAAAAAACTGAATCAAGATCAATCTTATGAACCATTTCCCAAGCTTCATTTGTTGTGCCCTCAACATCCCCCATGTATCCAATACCTGCGTTATTAACAAGAATGTTTAATTGGTTTTCTTTTGATTTTATTTCAGCTATAACTTCCTGCCATCGATCTGGATTTGTAACATCGTGTTCAAGGAATGTGACACCAAGATCTTCAGAAACCTTCTTGCCGCCTTTAACATTAATATCGGAGATATAAACCTTTGCTCCCTCACGAACAAATGTCTTAGCAGTTCCTTTTCCAAAACCTGCTGCTCCACCAGTGATTAACGCAACTTTTCCATTTAATCTTTTTGACATGTTTCCTTTATTTGGTAATTTCAGGATATGTTAAACTGTTTTAAGGTAAATAACATGAAAAACAGAATTGTAAATAATCAGCCGCAAGAGGTTACAGACTATCTAAGCGAAGAACCAATAGATCAAAATGCTATTGAATGTATCAATGAAATATTCAAGTCTCCGCTAATTGCATCATACAACTGGGACTATACCGTTGTCGATGATCGAATTAAAAAACTATATGAGCTTGGTAAGCAGCTTAACTGGAACGTCACCGATGATCTTGACTGGTCACAAAACTTTCCTAAAGACGAGTTCATGATCAATTCTGAAATTTTTAAAGCGCCTGAAGTTGAGCTTGAAGGTTACAATGCTCTATCCCAAGAAAAGAAAATTGAAATGGATAGGCACAGGGTTGCATGGAATATAAGCCAATTTCTGCATGGCGAACAAGGAGCCTTGTTAGTTGCCTCACAACTTGTATCATGTGCACCAACTTTCAACGCAAAAATGTATGCTGCCTCGCAAACTTTTGATGAGGCCAGGCATGTCGAGGGTTTTAATAGATATTTGAAAGAAAAAATAGGTTTCCAGTACCCTGCAACCAAAGGCCTTAAATCACTGATGGATAAAATTCTGACTGATGAGAGGTGGGATCTTAAATTTATTGGAATGCAAATAATTATTGAGGGATTAGCTCTAGCGGCGTTTAATAATATGAAATTTATATTAAATGATGGTTTGCTAAAACAACTTCTCCACTATGTTATTCGTGATGAAGCAAGGCATGTGACCTTTGGTGTTAACTATTTAGAGGATTACTTAAAGACACTGAGTAAATCTGAGATAGAAGAAAGAGCTGAATTTGCCTTTGAAGCCTGCCTTGTAATGCGGGGTAGACTTATTTCTGGTGAGGTTGTGGCTAAGTTTTTGGATTACACACCCGAAGAAGCTGACAGAATTGCTTTTGAGTCTGATCAAGGGCAAAACTTTAGAACTCTATTATTTACAAAGATTGTGCCAAACCTAAAACGTATTGGACTTCTGACTGATAACGTAAAAGAAAAGTACGAGCAAATTGGCGTGCTAAGTTATGCAGAGCTTGAAGACAACTTCAACATCGATTGGGCCGAGATGTCTAAACCATACGAGACCCAAGAAGAAATAGAAAAAGCTATTAGGCTTGTTTAGTCTAGTACTTCGGCACTGATAATCTTAATTGTGTCCGTTGGTACGTCTTGATAACCCATAACTGCAGTTGTTTGAACTGCGGCAATTTTATCAACGACCTCAATACCTTCAGTGACTTTGCCAAAAACAGCATAGCCCCAACCCTCATCAACCTGGTTAGTTCTAAAATTTAAAAAATCATTATCGACATGGTTTATAAAGAATTGCGAAGTAGCTGAATGTGGATTGGCTGTTCTTGCCATAGCTATTGTCCCTCTATCATTTTTTAAACCATTATTTGCTTCATTGAGAATTGGTTCTAATTTTTGATCCTTTGGAGACATGTCTTCAAGATGCCCACCACCCTGAATCATAAAACCTGATATCACTCTATGAAAAATAGTTTCATTGTAAAAACCGCTTTCAACATAGCTTATGAAGTTTTCTGTTGAAATTGGTGCGTTCTCTTTATCTAGTTCTAATACGATATCACCGTAGGATGTTGTTAATTTTATATGTGGCATTGGTTTTTCCTTGTTGTAAAAGTAGATGCCTAGCACAGTGGCTAGAACTACTACTAAAATAAATATATTTCTCATTTTCTAAAATAAAAAATTAATTATACTTTTTACTGATGAACAAGATAATCAATTTACTAATTATTTCATTGGTTTTTGTAAGTCCAAATCTATAGACACGGGCAATCACATGACGGCCCGAACAAGGTTTAACAGCTGATTTCAATTTGTGACTAAGTGAAGGAAGGTCTTTCAAAGCTCAATTGAACCTCTTAGATAAAGTTTAGCCTGTCCTGTTATTTCAATAGCCTTATTCTTAACTTCACAAATTAAAAAACCGCCTCTTTTAGATAGCTGTTTTGCATTCATTATATTTTTGCCAAGTTTTTGACTCCAATACGGAGTCAGCAAAGTATGAGCAGATCCAGTTACCGGGTCTTCATCGACTCCTGTCTGTGGTCCAAACCATCTAGAAACAAAATCTACATCCACTCCGTGGGCTGTGACAATTAGACCACGTGAATCTAGCTTACTTATTTCATTAAAATCTGGTTTCATATCTTTAACTTCAGTCTCGCCCTCAACAACGACCATAAAGTCATCAATTCCTCGATATACTTCAAGCACCTTGCACCCAAGCATATTTGAAAATAAATCTATCTCTGCAAAAGGCTCTGGGTTATCTTTCGGCAAGATCAGCTTAATTCCTTTTTCTGTTTTATCTGCAATCAGTTCACCCCTCTTAGATGAGAAAGTTATTTTATCTTGGGGTTTATCGAGATAGTTAAAGAACACAAAGGCAGAGGCCAAAGTTGCATGGCCACATAAATCAACTTCCAGCTCTGGAGTAAAAAATCTTATTTGGTTGTCATTTTGAGTATTGATGAATGCTGTTTCTGATAAATTATTTTCAGCTGCAATTGCTTGCATTAGAGTTTCATCAATTGGATCGGAATGAAAAATAACTCCTGCAGGATTGCCGCCAAAAACTTTGTTGGTGAACGAATCAATAAAAAAGACTTCTAAATTCATTTTAAAAAGTGGTGGAGCTAAGGAGATTCGAACTCCTGACCCCCTGCGTGCAAAGCAGGTGCTCTCCCAGCTGAGCTATAGCCCCACAAGAACAACAATAATAAATACCTATCTAACAAATTACAACTACTTATCTCTTGGATCGTCTGAAAAATATAGTCCTACTCTTTTTGATATAGGCGCAACAAAAAAAACAATTGGTGTTCCAATAGCCCAACCCACCATCCAAGCTCTTATCCAGTCTGAAATATTCGGCGGTAATTGGCCGGTATTAATTGCAATGATAAAAAAACTCATTAAGCCTGTCATGAAAGTTGTAAGGACTAAGGTTGAAATTACAGTGGCAACAGTAAATGTGAAAGTTCTATTTCTATTCATTTGAATAGAAAATACACCGACATTGCTAACAGCATTAATTGTAGATGTATATCTGAAAAGCTCTCTCCTAAAACAGAAAAGTGAAAGCCCCAGATAATTATTATCATTACAAATGTGCCTAAAATGCCACCGAGGGTGGAAAGTGCTTTTGAAATTGGTCCTAAGAACTTGAATCCTCCTAAAATTATTAAAAGTGGAATCAACAATAATTCTGAAATTGTAATCAACCACGAAGATGTCATTGGGAAATCAGAGAAAAAATTCATTTTCTGGATAAAGCTTAAAGGCTTATCAGGAAAATCCATCAATTCTATAAATTTGGGTTGACCGTATTCAAAAAATACCCATGATAGGCAAATTCTAAGTGCCCAATCTGATAAAATTCCAAGCTTTGTCTCTGAAATAGACTCCGTAACTTTATTAAGCAAACTCATTGATAGAATTATAATAGAATTGAGAAATATTTACGAACTGTAATGAAAGCAATTAATCAGCGAAATGTTTTTCTTTTTCTTCGTTGATTGTTTTCACTTCAGCACAATATTCTGCTGTTGGGCGTGAGATTAATCTCTCTAGACCAATTGGTTCTCCTGTTTCAAGGCAAAAACCGTAATCACCGGCTTTGATACGCATGATTGCTTTATCAATTTTTGGCAGAAGTTTAGATTCTCTTTCCACTATGCGTAAAAAAAGCATTGAATCAATTTCGTGTTGTGCTCTGTCTACCTCATCACTGCATGACGGAGGATTGCTTAATCTATCTTTTGCATCTCTTATGTGAGTTAAGGTTTCTTTCTTTAGATCGTCAAGAAGAGATTTGAAAAAAACAAGCTGATCCTTGTTCATGTAATTCTTTTTTGGAGCTTTTAAAATTTTTTCTTTAGTTAGCATAATGAAAGATGATATTCTATGTGCGAAAAAAAAATATTCAACTAATAATTTAAAGATTTTCTAAGATTTAACTTCTTTGACACTTTTTGAAATATTTACGCCAAAGCCTGAAAGGATCAATGCTAAAGGTAAAATTGCCAGCGGCGCTACGGCTAAAGCAAGCCCCAGGGTTAAAAGAATATTAAACAACAAGCCCCCAGAAGCATCACCAAAACGGTTAATGAATGTATCAATAAACACAGTTGACCTGTATTTCTCTGATTTTTTTAGGGTTGTATAAACTGTCTCTCGTGCTGGCTTATTGATGGCATACTCAAATGGTCGCATTAAAGCAGAGATGATTAAGAACAATAGAACACCGGTTCCTGTGAAGAGAAAATCTGCAAAGTGGCCAGCCATCATTAAATAGGCAATTATGAAGAAAACGCCATAAATACCAAGCACAAACCTCAAGCCAAAAAATCTACTTTCTAATAAGAAGCGTGTAATTAAAATCTGAGAGAAGAAAGTTATTGGTGTTACCAAACTGTCGGCATCAGCAAATATCGCCCGCTGCTCGACAATGTCGTTTGTGTATTTATTAATGATCTCGAGGCTAAAGAAATACAGGGCGGTTGAGCAACATGTCCAAATAAAAGCATAGGTTAGTAACTTTTGTACTAATGTATTATTTTTAACCTGATTTATTTGATCCACTAAATCTATAGAAATATCTTTCTTTTCGATCTTGGTGATATTGGTAGATTTTAATTTTGATGAGAAAAAAATTGCCAACATCAAAGCAGCCAATGAGAGGGTGATAGCCATGACTGGAGCATCGGTTAAATATGCTGAAACTGTTCGCGAACCAATAAACGCTCCAGCAGAACCAAAGGCACTTATGATCCCAAAAAATTTGTTGCCTTCTGCTCTATCAAAACAATTAACTGTCTTTGCCCAAAAGATTGAAACAACAAAAAAATTAAAAATGTTGTACCAAACGTAAAATGTTGCTCCAAGCGCATAGTTGCTCTCGTAGTAGAAATTTAGATAAGCAAATACGACTAAGTTCAGGATAAAGAAACCATAAATGTACAGCACGAGTCGTGATTCTTTAATTCTTGATAAAACCGCTGAATAGATGAAATTAGCAAATAACATTACCAATACAACGAGAAAAAGAAAAAAGGTTAAGTCAGCAGTCCCAATTTGAGCAGCGACCGCACTCCTGAAAGGCCTCATCACAAAAAGAGAGAAGAGAACCATGAAGAAAAAAAGACCAGAAAATAAAGCGTTTTTGTTTTGTCCTCTCATAGCAACCACAACTGAAATTTATACTACATTAACCTAAATGCCAAGCTAGTAGCATGTTCCATCAGGCAGATCATTGATGCCCATAGCTTCCTGCATAGCAAAAAATATATCTGTATTGTCCAGAATTCCTGTGAAGTTTTCTGAGCCAGGGCCATATGCGAAGATTGGTACCATTGCGCCTGTATGATCGCCTTTACCAATAGCAGTATTCCACGTGACTTTCATCTGATTGGTTTCTTTATATCTGAGAGTATCTTTTTCAATCAGCAGGCCTCCTGTTTCGTGATCTGCCGTCACCAGAACAAGAGTATCTTGTCTATTCTTTGCAAAGGCTAATGCACTTGTAACAGCATTCTCAAATTCTTCTATTTCATCGTATTGTCCAAAGAAATTATTATCATGACCTTCCCAATCAATCTGTGAACCCTCTGCCATAATGAAAAATCCTTTGCACCCCAGCTCAAGCATAGAGTTTGAATTTACTAGAGCAAAATCAAGCATATCTTTTAGTGAAGGTTCGTGTGCTTCTCTAATTAGTTCCTCTTTATTGAATAGCCCAAAAATTTTCTTACCCTTTTTAAATCTATGGTTAACTAAATCGTTTTTTGTTTCTAAAAGGATTGCGTCTGTTTTGATTTTGTTTAAATAACTTTTTCCATCATCTCTTAAACCGCCATCCTCTTTTGTTTTAAAGAAATCAGATCCACCGCCTAATACAAAATAATTATTTGAATAAAATATTTGCTCGGCAATAGCGTCTGTATTGTACCTAGATTCTGTATGTGCAGCAAAAGCGGCTACGGTTGCATGTGTGATTTCAGATGTTGCAATTATGCTGTTTACATAAGCTTTTTTATGAAGCAGTTCTGTAATATTAGTGACTGGATTTTTTTCATGATCTACTCCCACATATCGATTAATTGTTTTTGTGCCAGAGCTGAAAGCTGTAGCGGATGATGCTGAGTCAGTTACTACTGTGTTATAGGCATGGGTCTTAACAAGGCCTGATACAGGAAACATATCAAAAGCAGTTATGGCATTTGGCCCTTCTTTGGCTATCTTATAGGCAAGAATTTGATTGCTCCCCATTCCATCACCGATTAGAAGTATTATATTTTTAGCTTTTCTTTCTACAGGGATAAGTTCTTTATTGGTGATTTCCTTTCCAAAATTAAAATCGACAAGCAGTCTGTCTTTTTTTGGCACATCAATGAGAACAGGCACATATTGATTAACTACGATTAAAGTAGCTACTATCGACAGTAATGCTACAAAAAAATATTTTAGAATTTTCATCTTTGCTGATCTAAGGCATTTAGCTTCATCTCAAGCTGTTTTGATCTTGGAATGCCATAATCAAAACCAATGAAAGCGCTTTCCCAATCACCATAATTTGGGTTTGCAAGCATAAACCAACTATGTCCCCACATTTCACTATATGCTTTAGCTGCCTCATTTCTTTGCGCTGTTGATGACCGATTTACATCTAAGCTAACAAAATCACCAAAATTATCGCCAATCATCATGACAATGCGATAATCATCAGCAATCAGCTGACGTCTTGATGTTTTATCTGAAGTCCATTCTGCCTTTTCGCCCTTCATTAGAAGCTGATCTAGTTTTGTTGAAAATGAAAAGCCTAGTTTTTCTAAATTATTCCTTGTTGCTTCTTCAAGGTTTGCCGTGCGATTAGTAACAAAAAACACCTCTATACCAAGGTTTGTTGCAAGAGCAAGAAACTGCTCTGCCCCAGGAATGTAATAAGCTTTTTCTTCCTTACACCAAGCATCCCAACCATCAGGATAATATTTTCCATTTTCAATCAAACGTGCTTGATACGCTATGTTGTCTAATACAGTCTGATCAATGTCTAAAATTACTGCAGGTGGTTTCCCAGAAAACCCTGAAGTTTGTTCAAGGGCAGCTGTATAATTTTTATCCTCGACAAGTGCTGGTAGTTTATCCATAGCAGAGTTATAAATGCCAACAGAATTGCTGTAAAACTCTGCAGATTTTTGAACAAATAGAGTTGCCATTAATCCTTGATGTCCTTTTGTTTCAGGAAGTGCTAACAAGGAGATAAAAATCAGAACAAAAGCATTGGTTTTCATTATCTAAATTATAAATTAATTTATTTTTATTAACTGCTACTTTTTTTCAACAGAACTATGGCAT
>ERZ802830.2030-NODE-2030-length-18675-cov-69.7694_pt1 | contig 18675 bp, 24 predicted proteins | sample MGYA00345654_ERZ802830 | MGnify/ENA primary metagenome ERZ802830 (study PRJEB30503, sample SAMEA104212375) | marine metagenome | biome: Westerlies Biome; feature: [SRF] surface water layer (ENVO:00010504) within the epipelagic zone...; material: water...
TAGAGACAAGCGTAATGGCTGTAATAGCTTTGTCGATTGCTCTTAACGCTGTTGGTCGTGGACAGACTGTCGCCTCTACTCTTGTAGAGATGGGGCGTGGTGTCGAAATGGAACAGTGGGGCAGATGGCTCCGAGGTCAAGACAATGACTTAGAGAAAAGACTGTACGCCAAGGTCATGAGAGATCACACCTCACGCAAGTACAGAGAGCAAGCTATGAAGAACATAGCGATGAAGGAAGGACACACGCGAGACCAGTGGACAAAAGAGACATGCGTTAAGGTTGGCTCATTACTGTTAAATGCTGTCTGCATAGCTACTGATGTCTTTGACACTTGGGACAGTCAGAAGCACACAGCGAGAGGTGTTAAGACATCTAGGCGTATGGGATTACAGTGGGTCGATTACGATGTCCGTTACAACGGCCTAAAGATCACTATGTCTGATGACAACAAACGCAGACTCGAAGAGTTCAACCAGAACGCCTCATGGTTAGAGCCAATGTTTACGCCTATGACGGTTCAGCCTGTCCAGTGGCAGACCTTTGATGACCTAGTGAACAACGAGCCACATAAGCGCACGGCTGGTATGTACTTAGACAGTGCATTAGGAGCACAGGTTCCAATTGTACGAGGTGCCAGTGCCAAGCAGCGCAAGCTAGTCAAAGCGGCATTAGCTGATGGTTCGATGTCTGAGATGCTTCGAGCTTTGAACCTGATCCAGAACACACCCTTTGAGATCAACGTGCCAGTGTTAGAGGCTGTCGAGTGGGCATGGGAGAACAACAAGACATTTGCCAAGTTTCCACATGCTGAGAAGCTCGACAAGATGCCCTTCCCTGATGACTGGGATGACATGGACAAGCTGGCTAAGAAAGGTTGGGTACTCAAAGCCCGTGAGTTATTCCAGAAGAACCGCGAGATTGACGGTGGGCTGGCTCTGAAGCTGCAAGACCTACGAACAGCCCGATCACTTGCCAAGCTGCCTACACGGGCTTTCTGGGTCGGTGCATCATGGGATTTCAGAGGCAGGGTATATCCTGTCGCTAACTTCAGCCATCAGCGCGGCGATCACATCAAGTCGATGCTGCTTTTACACAACAAGAAGCCCATTGGTGAGGAAGGCTTGCAATGGCTGGCGATCAAGTGCGCTGACCTCGGTGACTTCGAGAGGATCAGCAAGGCATCCATCGAGGACAGGTTGGCTTGGGTCAACGAGCACCAAGAACAGCTAAGAGAGGTCGCTGTAGACTTCAGAGAGAGCTTTGACGGTACTGACCCCACCAAGCTCTATTGGAGCCAAGCAGACAAGCCCTTTGGCTTCCTAGCGGCCTGTTTAGAACTGCATAATGTCATGACCTACGGTTACGAGTATGAGTCTGGGTTTCCAATAGGACTGGACGGTTCTAACTCAGGACTACAGCATTTCAGTGGTCTGTCTCTCAACGAGAAAGAAGGCAAGCTGACAGGGCTAGTGCCATCAGATGAACCTCAAGACTTGTATGAGTCTGTGGCAGAGGTTGTACGACAGAAGATCGAAGCTGACACAACATCCAAAGACAAGGACATCCGTGACCAGTGGATGAAGCACAAGGTCACACGGTCAACCATTAAGCGCAATGTGATGGTCAAGTCTTACGGCTCGAACCTTTACGGTTTCACTCAGCAGATCAAGACTGACTTCATGAAGCCCATCAATGATGCCATTACGACAAAGGGTGACTGGAAGGGCTACAAGACAAATCCATTCTCTATGGAGCGTTTTGACAGAGAGACAGGTGAGAGCGTTGGCATGGACAGGGGAGACAAGTCTGCCCATTACCTAGCCAAGAAAAGCTGGGATGCGGTCAACGAGGTCGTGCAGAGTGCCAACGAAGGCATGGGATTTATCCAGAAGCTTTGTGACGCTTGCTCTGATGAGAACAAGATGATGACTTGGACGACTCCGCTGGGGTTCCCTGTCGTCAATCGGTACACCAAGAAGCCCTCTAAGGCGATCAAGGTTTATCTATATGATCGTGAGTACGGTGACATTAAGCGCAGCCAAGTGACCATCCGGCACGATGAGCAACGCACGGTAGACAGCAGAAAGGCTAATGCAGCCGCTGCCGCTAACCACACACATGCACTGGACTCAGCTCACCTACATTCAACGGTTCTTAAATGCTTTGACGACTACGGCATCAAGGACTTCTTTCTCATTCACGACAGCTTTGCAACCTGTCCAGCAGATACGGTCTTGATGTTCAAGGCTGTACGACAGGCTTTCATCGAACAGTATGAAGGTGACTGTCTTTACGAGCATCTCAAGGATCAGGTTGTCGAACAACTAGAGCATCCTGAGAAAGCTGAACTACCCGAAGTGCCACCGAAAGGCACCTTGGACTTAAAGCAGATCGTAAACAGCGATTACTGCTTCCTCTAAACCAACAACTATAAAAAGAATACATGGAGCAAACCCATGCACCCTCGTGAAAAGGTGCTTGAACAGGCGCGGCTATACCACTTGAAAGGTGAGCCATTGCCTGTCGATTTACTGGCACATGCAGATGCCCTCGGCATCCTCATTTCGTCATTAGCACCACCCCCTAAAAAAGCAGACAAAAACAAGGAGACTAAACTATGGCTCAAGCCAGATTGAACTACACCACACCCCAAGGCACCGCACAGTACCCTTGGTTGCAGCCTAACAAGCCTGACACCAAGTTCGATGAGGACGGTGTGTGGAAGACTAACCTGCTTGTACCAAGCAAAGAGGCACAGCCGCTGATCGACAAGATCAACGAGTTTGCCAAAGAACAGCTTGGCGACAAGATGTCTAAGGCCATGCTGCCTTATGCGACTGACGCTGATACTGGCGAGATCATCTTTAAGACTAAGAGCAAGTTCGCTCCAAAGATTAAGGATAGCCAAGGTCAGCTCATGATGGACAACGTGCCTCAAATCTGGGGCGGGTCAGTCATCAGGATTGCTGGCACTTTAACTGCCTATGACAAGGGCATCAATTGCGGCATCAAGCTTAACTTAAATGCAGTCCAGCTTATCCAGCCAGCCGAAGGTAACGGCAATGATGGCGATGACTTTGGGGCTGTGGAAGGTGGTTATGTTGCCTCGAAAACAAACCCACAACAAGAAACTGATGAGTTCTCGGACGACTTCTAAGGCTTATCAACGTGGATATAGGAGTGGGCTAGAGATCAAGATAGCAGAGCAAATCAAAGGCTGTGGTATCGAGGTCGAGTATGAGACTGAGCGTATCTATTACGTCTGGCCTTCACGCAACAGCCACTACACTCCTGACTTCAAGATACCCACCAAAGACGGTGGGTTTTTCTTTGTGGAAACCAAAGGACGGTTCTTACCAGCCGACAGGCAAAAGCACCTACTCCTCAAGAAGCAGTTTCCACATACCGACATCAGGTTCGTCTTCAGCAATCAAAACCAAAAGCTCTACAAAGGGTCGAAAACTACTTACGCCATGTGGTGTGAGAAGCATGGTTTTACCTACGCTAATAAGACGATCCCTGATGCTTGGTTCAACGAGTAGACATGCAAGGGAGCAAGCGTGTGGATATAGCAATTAAAGAAAGTGAGAGCGAGTTTGTTCGGCACATACCATGTGAGAACCCTGACTGCGGTTCGTCTGATGCAAACTCTCTTTATGACGATGGACATACGCATTGTTTCTCATGTGGAACTACCGTCCAACCAGATAGCACCAGTGAACAACCCAAGCAGACAATGCTTAAATCTCCCTTACCCCAAGGGTTGATCACTGGTGTCTACCAAGACCTCGTTAAGCGCAAGCTCAACAAGGATGTGTGTAGGAAGTTTGGTTACTTCAAAGCTACACACAAAGGAGAGCCTGTCCAAGTCGCTAACTATGTCGGCAAGGATGGCACTGTTGTCGCTCAGAAGCTACGAACCAAAGACAAAGGTTTCAGCATCTTGGGTGACGCAAAGAAGATGTCTCTCTTTGGCTCCCACCTCTGGGGCAAAGGGAAGATGCTAGTTATCTGCGAAGGCGAACTCGACACGATAAGTGCTCATGTGTGTCTGGGCAAGTATCATGCAGCAACGGTTGGCATACCTAACGGTTCTAACTCTGCTGTAAGAGCCATCAAAGATAACTACGACTACGTTTCCGGCTTTGACAAATGTGTGATCTGCTTTGATGCAGATGACGCTGGACGCAAGGCAGCTATGGAAGCGGCTCAGATGCTGCCAGTCGGTAAAGCCTTCATAAGTCACCTCCCAATGAAGGACATTAATGACTGCTTAGTAGCTGGGAAATCAGCGGCTGTTGTGAGTGCTATCTTCGAGGCGAAAGAGTATCGCCCTGATAGCATCATGACCTCTGCCGATTTCAGAAGCGTGATTGGTCAGGATGATGCCGCTTCATCCATTACTTACCCATACTCTGCCCTCAACGCCATCGTAGGCGGTGTGCGGCTTAGAGATAATGCGGAGTTAGTGACCATCTGCGCTGGTTCTGGACTCGGTAAAACCACACTTGTCAGGGAGATTTCATATCACCTTCATAGGCAAGGTGAGAGACTAGGTTTGGTCTGCTTGGAAGAGTCGAACAAGCGCAGTTTGCTGGGTTTGGTGGGTATCCATCTAAATAAGAATATCACGGTAAACAAAACCCAAGCATCTCAAGAAGAGATAGAAGCTGCCTACGATGACCTGTTTCCAGAGGATCATCCTATCTACCTCTATGACCACTTTGGTAGCTGTGACATCGACACAATCATCAAACGTATCAGCTTCATGGTCAAAGCCCTCGGTGTGACGGTGATTATCCTCGATCACATAAGCATCTTAGTTAGCGGCCTAGCCACTAACGATGAACGAAAGCTCATAGACATAGCCATGACACGCCTCAGAACAGAGGTCGTACAAGAGCTTGGTGTCACTGTGATGGCTGTAAGCCATTTACGCAGACCATCAGGCGACAAAGGGTTCGAGGGTGGTGAGACACCTACGCTGCAATCTTTACGAGGTTCAGCTTCTATAGCCCAGCTATCTGACATTTGCATAAGCCTCGCAGTGGAGAAAGACGATCCACATAGCGACACCCGAATCCTCTCAGTCCTCAAGAACCGCTGGTCGGGTCAGACAGGCTGGGCTGGCAACATTCAATTCAACAGAGACACAGGCCGATTGGTCGAGCAAGGGAGCGAGTTCTAATGACACTTAAAGATAACTGGAGAAAGTTCCATAACGAAAACCCAGAGGTTTATGAGCTGGTTGAGCGTTTTACTTTTGATGCAATTAGAGCTGGTCGCAAGCACTTTGCCATAAACGCTATCTTCGAGAGAATACGTTGGTACACGGCAGTTGAGACCCGTGGTGAGCCTTTCAAGCTAAGTAACAATCACCGTCCATATTACGCCAGACACTTTATGGAAATGAACCCTAAGTACAAGGGCTTCTTCCGTACTAATCGCGTACCCACAGACCTACCAGACCAGCATGGTTTTGATTTCATGGACAGGAGAGCTTCATGACACATCCAATGACACTTGATGGATACCAGCTACAAGCTGAGACAACCTTTATTGTTGAGGAAAGCAAGATCGAATACCTAGCTCTTGGCCTAGCCTCGGAAGCTGGTGAGGTCTGTGACAAGCTCAAGAAGCATTTGCGTGACGAAGGTGAGCCACTAGCAGACATGGACTACGAGAAACGCCTAGCAGTCATGCAGGAGTGCGGTGATGTCTTGTGGTACTTGGCAAACATAGCAGCTCAGTTCCAGTTCGACCTAAGTAGCGTTGGTGAGATGAACCTTCGCAAGCTAGACAGGCGTATGCAGCTCGACCTGATCAAAGGATCGGGAGATGACAGATGAGGCGCATGTTCTTTGACTTGGAGACTGACGGTTTAGACCCTGATGTTATCCACTGTATCGCGGTTGGCGAAGAAGGCCATCCAGTCTGGAGCTATGGTCCTGACCAGATCAAAGAGGGCTTGGAGATGCTCTGTGAGGCTGATGAGCTGATTGCCCACAACGGCATTGGCTACGACTTCAAGGTTATCAAGAAGCTGTATCCGAGTTGGCCTTTCGAGGGCAAGCGCACAGACACCCTAGTTCTGTCGAGGCTCATACGAGCTGACCTAAAGAACGAGGACTTCACCTACAACTGGTCTACCGAGATCATGCCTAAGAAACTGTTTGGTTCTCACAGCCTCAAGGCTTGGGGTATGAGACTACAGAGTAGGCTCGGTGGTGACTTCCTAAAAGGTGACTACGATGCTGGCTGGGAACACTGGTCACAGGAGATGCAAGACTACTGTGAACAGGATGTTCGAGTGGCTATGGCTCTTTATAAGTTCCTCAAGGTGGATCAGTGGCCTGACGAAGCTCTCGATATGGCTCATGAGATCAGTGAGGTAGCCGAGAACATTGGTAACGCTGGTTGGACTTTCGATGAAGCCAAGGCTGGAAAGTTATATGCCGAGCTATGCACAAGGCGTGAGGAGCTTGACCATGAGCTGCAAGACCTGTTCGAGCCTTGGGAAGTCCATGAGACATTCATCCCAAAGCGTAACAACAAGACCTTGGGTTACATCGAGGGTGAACCATTCACCAAGACTACTGTGGTCAACTTCAACCACAACTCGCGCAGACACATAGAGTTCTGCCTGACCAAGAAGTACGGTTGGAAGCCTTCTAAAACGACACCGCAGGGACACGCTATCATAGATGACGTTGTGCTTGGTGAGCTGGATTATCCAGAAGCCAAGAAGCTGAGTGAGCTGTTCTTGATACAAAAGCGCATAGGCCAGCTTGCAGAAGGACCGCAAGCATGGATGAAGAAGGTCGATAGTGACGGTAAGTTACGTCACAGGATCATCTGTCCAAGCACACGGACGCTTAGATGCACACATATCAAGCCAAACTTGTCACAGGTTCCGGCAGTGCGCCTTCCCTACGGTCAGCAGTGCCGTGAGCTGTTCACTGTGCCTTCTGGATACCAGCTTGTTGGTAGCGATCTTTCCGGCATCGAGATACGCCTCTTTGCCCATTTCTGTGCAGCTTATGACGGTGGTGATTATGCGAAGAAAGTCTTGGAATCAGACATTCATCAAAGCAACGCAGAGGCGTTCAGCGATGACAAAACCAAGGTTGAGAGGTCAGTCGCCAAGGGCGCACTTTATGCACTCTTGTACGGTTCAGGTGACGCAAGACTTGGAGCAATGGTCGGCAAAGGAGCCAAAGAAGGAAAGCGACTGAAGGATAACTTCATAGCTGCTGTGCCAAGCTACGGCATCCTAAAGAACAAGGTCGAAGAAGCCTCTGAGAAGGGCTTTATCACCTCGCTTGGTGGCAACCGTATCAAGGTCAACTCAACTCACACTGCTTTGAACAGTTTGTTGCAATCAGCATCAAGCGCAATCAGCAGCAAGTGGGTTGTCCTCATAGCTAACGAAATCAAGAAACAGAACCTCGATGTCACGATCCTCGGTTGGATACATGACGAAGTGCAAATGGCAGTGAAAGGAGACCCAGATCATGTCGGTAATATCGCTAGACGATGCGCGGAAGAAGCTGGCGAAGCGTTTAAAATCAGGCTCCCCATCGAGGCTGAATACTCCGTGGGACGAACATGGGCAGACACCCACTGAGCTTGATGAGAACACTGAGATAGCCCTGCTTGCCATGTATGAAGTCTTGATCGAGGCATGGGCTGGTGGGTTCACCACCAAATCTAAGTTTGCCCGTGAGTCAGCCAACATAATCGCTGTTGCAGCAACAGAAGGATTGATCACCACACGCCTTGAAGAAGAGGTCTGGGGTAATCGCTGGATGATCACGGAAAAGGGTATGAATTTCATGAAGGAGATACATGACGATGTTGTTAGTTGATGCAGACTTATACCTCTACAGAGCCACAGCAGCCACAGAGCAAGAGATATGCTGGGATGAGGACGATGGCTCGAACATATGGTCACTCGATACTGACCTAAAGCTGGCAAAGGAGATGTTCTTTGACCAGATGGAAACCTTCAAAGAGACACTGCATGATGATCGTGTGATCCTTTGCCTTACCTCTAAGAAGAACTTTAGGCGGGATGTAGACCCTCGATACAAGAACAACCGCGTCAAGATCAGAAAGCCTCTTGGTTATCTGGCGATGGTTGACTGGGCAAAGCACCACTTCAGTACAGTCAGTTTGGATGGCCTCGAAGCAGATGATGTCATGGGCATCTTGGCTACTAAGCCTGAGAACAAAGACAAAGCAATCATCGTGTCTGACGACAAGGACATGAAGACTGTACCAGCCAAGATATACAGACCGATGTCTGGTGAACGCCTCGATATCACAGAGGCCGAAGCTGACAGGTTCTTCCTCACACAATGCCTGACAGGCGATCCCACAGATGGATACCAAGGTCTCAAAGGCTTTGGACCAAAGACAGCCGAGAAGCTGTTGGGGTCACGGCCTGATTGGTCAATCGTTGAGAAAGCCTACATCAAGGCTGGCTTCACCAAACAAGATGCCCTCACCCAAGCAAGATTAGCCCGAATACTCCGCTGGTGTGACTGGGATTACGAGAACAAGAAGCCAATACTCTATGGGAGCAAAGAGCATGGAACGACACGAACAATTCATGAGGGAAAGGCGGCGACAGGCTGACGCACAAAGTGACGTAATTCACACCAAAAGAACAGAAGACAGCCCAAAGCGTAAACCCCTCCCCACTGACGCTTCCGAGCGTAAACAGATTCCCATTTACACTGGTTTCATCCGCTACTTTCCAGACGCTATCGCTGCCGTTGCCAAGGTTTCTTTGGTTGGCGGCATACAGCATGGGCAGACACCAGAAACTCTGCATTGGGATCGAAGTAAATCCAAAGACGAGCTGGATGCCATGATGCGGCACATCCTAGACGAAGACTGGGAACAGGTTGCTTGGAGAGCACTCGCCAACCTTCAAAAACAGATAGAGAAAAGACATGATCAGTAATTACTTGCCTACCGATTATCAAACATTCATTGCCACCAGCCGATACGCTAGGTGGATCGAGGACAAAGGACGCAGGGAGACATGGGTTGAGACCGTGCAGCGTTACACTGACTATCTCCATTCAAAAGGTATCAACTTAACTGGACAGGACTGGGATGACATCGAGGGTGCTATCCTCGAACTAGAAGTCATGCCTAGCATGAGAGCACTCATGACTGCTGGTGTCGCTGCTGACCGTGATAACACCTGCATCTATAACTGTTCTTATGTTGCCGTGGATCACCCACGGGCTTTTGATGAAGCAATGTTTATCTTGCTATGCGGTACTGGCGTAGGCTTCTCAGTAGAGCGTCAGGCAATCAGCCAATTACCTGAGATACCAAACACCCTTGGTCAGTCTGAGGATGTCATTGCCGTACAAGATAGCAAAGAAGGCTGGGCTAAAGCTCTAAGGAAGCTCATCAGTCTCCTATACACTGGTGATATACCTAAGTGGGACTTAGACAAGATCAGACCTGCTGGTAGCCGCCTCAAGACATTCGGTGGCAGAGCCAGTGGACCAGAGCCTCTAAACGACCTGTTTAACTTCGTTGTAGCAAAGTTCAAAGGTGCAATGGGTCGCAAGCTCAACAGCATCGAATGTCACGACATCATGTGTAAGATCGGTGAAGTCGTTGTTGTCGGTGGTGTCAGACGATCAGCTATGATCTCACTTAGTAACCTCAGTGACACACGCATGGCACATGCCAAGTCAGGGAGCTGGTGGGAGAACGAAAAACAGAGAGCCTTGGCTAACAATAGTGCTTGCTACACAGAGAAGCCTGACAGTGAGACCTTCTTGCGTGAGTGGCTGGCTCTAGTGGAGTCCAAGTCTGGCGAGCGCGGTATCTTTAGCCGTGTAGCAGCCGAAGCTCATGTAGCTAAGAACGGCAGACGCGAGACAGGTTATGCTTGGGGAACTAACCCTTGCAGTGAGATCATCCTGAGAAGCAACCAGTTCTGTAATCTGACAGAGGTAGTCGTAAGAGAGACAGATGATCTTGCCTCTCTCAAACGTAAGGTCAGGCTGGCAACTATCCTTGGTACAGCTCAAGCTACCTTCACTCATATGCCGTACCTTAGACCTATCTGGACTAAGAACACATCAGAAGAGCGTCTGCTTGGTGTGTCTCTGACAGGCATCATGGATCATCCTGTCTTAGGTAAGAACGTAGACAGTCCTAAGTGGCTTGCTGAGATGAAGCAGGTAGCAATCGACACCAACGCTGAGTACGCCGAGCGTCTTGGTATCGAGGTGTCTGCTGCTATTACCTGTGTCAAACCTTCTGGTACAGTCAGTCAATTAGTTGACAGTGCCAGTGGCATCCATGCCCGACACTCTGACCACTACATCAGGACAGTCCGAGGTGATAACAAAGACCCTCTCACACAGTTCCTAAAGGATGCTGGGATACCAGCCGAAGCTGATGTTATGAAGCCTGACGCTACCACAGTGTTCAGCTTTCCAACTAAGTCACCTATGAGTGCCGTAACTAGAAATGCCATGACTGCTATCCAGCAGCTCGAACTGTGGAAGACCTACGCTGAAGTCTGGTGCGAACATAAGCCTTCGGTAACTGTCACAGTCAGGGATCATGAGTGGATGGAAGTGGGTGCATGGGTCTACAAGCACTTTGACCTTTGCAGCGGTATTAGCTTTTTGCCTCACTCAGATCACACATACGCACAGGCTCCTTATCAGGAGTGTACCGCTGCTGAGTATGCAGACATGAAGCAGAAGATGCCCACATCAATCGACTGGTCAGCCCTGTCTCTATACGAGAAGGAAGATCACACTAGCGGTAGTCAGACCTTGGCATGTACCAGTGGTGCATGTGAGATCGTGGATATTGCGTCATGAGTGTTCCAACCTTTGAAGAGATCAAACAAGCTCTGAGGATACCTGAGTTCAAGGAAGACAAGTGGGGTCGGCGTATCTATGACCCTACTGACAACTTACCTCGCGCTGTCTCTAAACCACTTGCAGGTGTCAAGGTCAGACCACGGTTTCACAATCAATCGAGAGGCAAGTGGGATGGCTGATGAAATCAAATGTGATGAGTGTGAACAGAACATCGCCTTCTACCATACTGGCGGTGTTTACACCTGCGCTCCCTGTGAGCTGAAGAGATTGGGAATAAAGCCTACTTATATTCCTTACAAGAAAAGACCTTACCAGAAACGTGGCAAGTAGCTGTAGTTTTCCTTCATTTTCCTACAGCTTGGTAAGGCAAAAAACACCGATACCATTGTTCTCCCTTGCGGTATCGGTGTTTTTTCTTATGCACAACTTCGGATGTTATCTGCGATGGTTTGTGCTCTTTGACCCACCTGTCTGGCATACCGTGAGTCCAAAAGCTCATCGGCAGCTATAGCCCATTGCTGGCTGTTCAGAGCCGCTACAGTGGCCTTAAACTTCATGAGTGTCGGAGTACCCATGTTAAACGCAAGATCGACCAGTGACTCTTGGACTATCTCAGGCATGTCAGAGAAGCTTGGGAAGAGCTTTAGCAGCTCACCGTGGACGATGTTTATGTCCTCATCGAGCATCTGCATGGCGGTCTCTTCGGAGATGCCTCGGTCATCTAAGTTGCGACCTACGCCTATCGTGAGTTTGTCACTTGTACATCGGTAAGGTGTTAACTTCAGACCCTCATGCAAGATTAGCTGTTCACGCATACGCTTCATGTTAATCATTTACCGACACCTTTCACACGCTCTAGCGTTCTCATTGACCCAAGTCCGAGCATACCCATGAGAACAGGAAGCATCGTTGACGTATCAGCTTGAGGTATATCAATACCAAAACCAGCGCATAGAGGAGACACTAAGAAGTTCACCATGAAACCTAAAACACATACCCAAGCGGTAGCTGGTCGCCAAGACGACTGGAACCAGTTGCCTTTTGCGTCTTGCTTGTTCACCTCTATCTGAGCAAGAGCAATCTGTTGTGCATGTTTCTCAGACATCGTAGCGATTTCATGAGCGATCTTCTGTTTTGTATCTGCGTCTGGAATGAACTTATCTAGCAGCCCAGTGACAGGCGCAATCAGTGCTTGCAGCATCTTGCTTTTCCTTATTCTCTTTAGCTTGTTCTTTTGTTGTATGGTCGTGCATGTCCCACATGATCACTACTTTTCTCCTTTATGCTCATGCCCCATCCAGATGCCGAAGACAGCAGTAAGGACACCCATCACGACAGAAACAAACGCAGACTGTGCAGCCGTAGGTTCGAGCAAGGCCATAAACCATTCGGCACACCGCCAGCTCATCATCGTGGACGCAAGCATCATAAAGCGCGGCAATATCTTCCAAGCTAGGAACTGTTCGACAGTGATCATAGCTGTGTTCCTTCGATCTTCTCACACTTGAATCGTTTAGGTAGAACCATACCCTTCTCTATTTCCACGATAGCGTTACCCATCTCGTATGCTCTCTGCTGGCAGATTTCAAAGGTCGCGTATGGACCTCTAGTGTCGCTATATTCCCAGCAGTCAGTCGGTGACGCGACTGCACACGCTAATACTAATGTCTTAAACATTGTTGGCCTCTAGTAAGATTGTGATGAGGATAAAAAGGCTAAAACCCGCCAATGAGAGACACACCAGCCAGTAGAAAGCGGTTAGCAGTGTGTCCTGTCTTTTGATTGCCTTGAGTTTTGCTTGCTTGGTTGCTTCAGCTCTTGCTGTTCGAGCTTCACCACAGAACTTAACGTAAGCCTGATACATCCCAGCTCTTCCGTAGAGCTGCATATCGCTTCGTAGCTTGTTCTCTAGTTCTCTAACCTTCTCTTGAGCCATGAACTCTTGAAGGTCAGACTTGCTACCATCTAGGTTGGAACCTTTAGATCGGCAAGCCTTATCGACAGCATCTTTAGCGTTAGTAAAATCAGCAACGGCTTTACCAGCTTTGGTTATCTCGGCACCGTTCTTAACCACCTTCGATATTATTGCGTAGGCGGCATTAGCCGCTGCAAGGCTTTCTAAGATCATTCAAAGGAACTCCCAAGGGTAAGCTCTCCTTGGGGTGGTTAGCGATTTGTTCTATTGTTCTTGCACAGCCTACACAGTAGCGTCCTGTGGGGTCTAACTTACAGGCACCAATGCAAGGGCTTCTCATAGCTTCATCAGAAGTGAGCCAGCGAGACCAACGATGACCACCGTTGACCCCATAATCATAGCTTCCAAACGCCACAGACGCTTGTCTAAGCCAGACAGTTTGTCTTCTACAGATGCGTACCGAATGGCACACTCTTTTTCGTGAGCCTCAAGTTCCAAGGCTACACGCAACTCTGGGGTGACTTCCTGTGACATCTTCATCAGCCAGCGATTTCCGTTAGAGTTATATGTGCTGTTGGGGCGGCGTATCCAGTAAAAGACATATTAAAATATGCTGTCGATAATGCTGACTGAGCCAGATATTGAACTTTATACGTTATTGCGGATGTTGTTGAAGGTTCATCTAAATGACACAAAGTTGTGTTTCCAGTGGTTGAACCTGAGTTAGAATAGTTTACCCCTCTGTACATTAACTGAGTGCTGTCACGCATAATATTAACTATTAAACCGCCATTTCCAGTGGTAGATGATGAAGCAAAATCAGCAATTACTAAAATCTTAGAAGATGTGCTGGTTGGTGTTATTGAAGCAAACAAACCACTATCTTGAAACGAAGTTAAAGCGGTTGATGGTGTTGCTGTTAGTGTTCCTTGAACAACTTGCAACACAGTACCACTAGGCAAACCAGCAGATGTGACTGCGGTGAGAGACTGATTGTTTAGTTTTATTAAACCCATAATATCTGTCTCCCTATCCTGCTATCTCTGTTACTGTAATACTGGACACGGTTCTTTCATGCCCTGCTGCATCTGTGTCTTGAACCGTTCTGTTAAGTGCAAAGTTTCCAGAAGTTTCTATAGCTACAGCACCTTTATATGTAATTTGGTTAGTAGTAGAAGGTTCATCAAAGTAAGTTATCCAAGCAACAGCAGGGGTAGAAAGTCTGTTATTATCGTCATAGTTTGTTGCTCCCATTCCTACAGCAGGCCATCTACTCCCTGCTGCTGGTGCTACTAATAAAGAAGAATCTCTATAAAAACCAAACCGAACAGCATGGTCAGAGGATGCGCTAGCCTCCCATGCACCTAAAGACATTTGCACCATAATTTTGCTGTTTGTTGATGTAGGGGTAATGTTAACATTTATATCTGGAATAACTCCCCAAGTATTTCCTGTTGTTGGTGTTAATGATGTACCAGTAAACTGAGTGTATTGGACTTGAAGCACAGAACCAGTGGGCATTGCCGCTAAAGGAACAGAACCTGTCAGTTTAGAAGCTGCCATCGTATCAATCTTAGCGTCAGTCACAGCACCATTACCAATCTTGGCAGTAGTAATAGCACCGTCAGTAACCGAACCCACACCCAGCACATCACCCAAGGCCACAACAAAGTCAATGCTGTCTGAGGCTGTGAGTGCGCTGTCAAAGATGAGGTTGCTGCCGCTGACTTGGAAGCTGTCTTGGCAAGCCTGAATGACACCATTGAGTGAAACCAGTAACTGATTGGCAGTCTCTGGAAAGTAAGAAGCCCCACCGAGGGTGAGGCTGTAAGTGTCTGTTGCAGAGGCTGTAAGAGCATCGAGTTTATGAAACCCGCCGCCCACAGGCGATTTACCTATGTAGGGCATTAGTCTGCCTCCTCTATTGTAAAGTCATCATCAGAATCATTGTGTCTGGCAAGAAGGTGGTCATATTTTTCGTTGCCAACATTAGCAGGAATAATTGACTGACTGCCATCTGCGTTTACTGCAATCACGGTAGTGTTTGTCACTGGATTGCCATCCATATCAGTGCCGCTAACATATTGTGCTGACGTAAAATTAAAATTAATCATTTTTATAACTCCGCACTAACTGAAGCAACTACATCGCCCGCGCTTCCACCAGTTTTGCTAAATAACATTTGAGAGGTTTTATAAAAGGTAAACCCATTTATCCCTATACCTACGGCTGTTGGAGATGGAACACTGTAACCGTTAAAACTGTCAACAGATGAAGGTGCTGCTCTTTTTTCTACTTTAAACGCAACATCAAGCCATTGGTTGGTGGCGGTGCCGTTGAGTGAAAGAGACACAAAAGAATAACCTACCCCACTAGTAGAAGCCGCGTGGCCTAGCAATTCAAAATAGCGTTGGCACTTGCGTAACGTAGTTTCGTAGCTTTCATGCTCAAACGGCGTGGCTGTGTCGCCTACTTCTAGCTGTACGCCTGTAATTTCCCAAGTAGAATTGACTGTAGTAATAACAGCATCCGTATATGTACCAGCCCCACCCCAGTTATCAGTGTTTTGTGTTTCCCACGCTGAAGCTGCGTTGCCCTTGCGGTCGGAACCTAATGCCAAATTCCAAGTAACATAAAAACCAGTACCATTATTATTGTCAATCACGCCTGTTTGGTCAGCCGCATAAGTAATTTCTTTACGCTCCCAAGTGTTAGCTGATGAAATAGTGTATTCAGAGTTTACTATTCTATTATCGTCTACTTGATAAAGGTTTGTTGAAAAAGTGCCTGTTACACTTGACTTAACGTAAAATGATAAAGTCACTCGTTTAGCTGATGAAGTTCCATAAGCAAGTTGCTGTAGGTTTTGTGCTTCTATCTTTTGCGCCACATAAGCAAGTTCATCTGCCGCAATAGCACTTTCGGCAGTGGTTGTTGTAATACGAAATGAATTTGAAAACCCAGCTAAATCAGTTACGGTTTGTTGAGTTTGTGTCAAAGCATAGTTATCAAGTGCAGACTGAGCAAAGAAAAATCTATCAACTGTTTGATAACTTGAGCCTGTGCTTGACGTTCCCCGCTGTGCCACCTGCATCGCACCGTTGATGATGAGATTTCTCGCACCAGCAAACTGGGATTGACCGGCTGGTAATATTTTCGATAAAGCCATATCTTTCTCCTACGCTTCTTCTGTTCTGTATGAGCCTGAGAAATAAATAAATGAATTCGCTAGATCAACATGATCAGTTACAACATTACCACTAGAGTTTGCTCCCATATAAAAAAGTCGAATAAACTTTTCGTCATTCCTTACCAATGCTTGAATAGAAATACCCGCTTGCCAGTCCATAGTTGAATGAAAGTTTACCGACCCACCCCACTGTTCTGAATTGCCGTTGGAACTCGCCCCTTTAAAGGGTAAGCCATATATATAAAGAGCTTGCCCAGTAGCCCCGCCGTTTGTATATGACCAACTAGAGGGTGATTGGAGATATCCTGTGAAACTTACTAAATCACCAATGCGTACATATTGTCCAAATTGCGCACCATAGGTGCCTGTTGTGATTGATTGTGTGACATCACTTGCGCCAGCAGATGACCAAACAGGTATCCAAGAGCCAGTGCGATAAAACGCATTGCTACTAAGGTCAGTCATCTTGAATGTGGATGCTGTTGTTTCTAGGTTGGTAGGAGCTATAGTTGTTGCCAGCTTTGCGCTAGTCACATTGCCATCAATAATCTTAGCGGTACTGACACTCGCATCAGGTACTACAGAGGTTTGCAGAGCCAGTGAGTTGTACACCACATAAATATCATCAGTCGCTACAACAGAGCCAGTAAGCGTTACTGTGACACCATCAGCACCAATAGAATAGGCTGTGGTTGGCTCCTGTCTCACGTTATTGATAAAAAGTGAAATGCCTTCTGCGCTTGCAACTGCGTGTGTCAGCGTCAGGCTAGTGCCAGATGCGCCAGTCAGGTCTTGCTTGGCTGGTACTTGGCTGAAGCCTTCAGTTTGTTGATTTCCTATATAACCCATCAGTCACTCCTATGCGCTAATGGCGTCAACAGCAGACACCCAAACATCCAATGATGCGGCTGTGTCTGATTTAACCCACAACCTATCGCCTGTTTGAACTACTATCTTTGCGCCGCCATCCAACAGTTGTAATGCACCACCTGCGGCAATAGGTGCGCCTTTGATAAGGTAGTGATTGACAGCAACGCTGTTGATTGTGTGCTGAATATAAGCGTCAACCGTGATTGCATTATCTGATGTGTTGGTCATATGAATACCCACCAGTGCGTCTATAGAATTGAAGTTTGTGCCATCGGGGATATCAGCAGCGGTAGTTCCAACGCCTTGCCGCATGTATCGTATAAAATCTTGTGCCATTCGTTACTCCTCTAAAGGGCGATTGCCAAAGCTATTGCAAAGCCTTTTGTGGCAAGGTTTGTGGTGTCTGTTGCTACATCGTTCCAGATCGTTCCATTAAAAACACGCAAGCCGTTATCAGTGCTATTGAAATACAGATCACCAGCATCTACTGTTCCAGCATTGCCTGTTGGTGCTGCACCTGTTTGATACGTTTGTGCGGCAGAATCACTGGTAAATGCTCCGTAATAAACATCACGCTGCGTCTGAGTTTCATTTTTAGCTTGATTAGCCCAATACTTAGCTGAGTATTCAGCGGTGTTTCCTGAACCAGTAACAGCGGTATCACGATCAAAGCCTGTGCCGCCACCTAAAGACCATTGTTTTGCAGAACCAGCAGTTATTGCTGTGCCTGATATAGCGTATGACTTAGCTGAATGTTCCGTACCATCTACAAGATCAGCCTCAACAGCCCATGACTTTGCAGAGCCAGAACCAGCCGTATCAGTGACACCATCGCCACCTATAGCCCATGCTTTTGAGGAATAGCCTGTGCTATCAACAATACCATCAACCTTAATAGCCCAATCTTGTACATTGGCTGCACTAGCGGCTGCTAAAACAACATCGGCTGCTGTAGACACTGCGTCAGCGGCTGTTGAGATTGCATCAGCCGTGGTCGTAGCGGCATGTCCGGCTGCTGTTGCGACATCGGCAGCGGTCGAAATTGCATTTGCATTGATCGAGGAAACGCTACTTTGCGCTGTGTTGGAATGAACAAGGGCTGATGCGGCACTTGCGGCTGCATTAGTTTCGGATACTGCGGCAGCGTTCTTGCTGGCGAGAACAGCTTGTTCTGATGCTAATGCCGCTGCTGCTGATGCACTTGCTGATCCTTGAAGTTGTGGGCTGGTTCCTGAGTTTATAAAAAAGCTGCTATGTGCCATGAGTGCCTCTTAATTCGTATTGTAGGACGATTGGAAATCAGTATAAGTGTACGTTGGCTGGATGGACTGAACACCACCGTTCATCTCCTGATCATTTGCTTGCTCTTGAATCTCTGACAGGAACAAACCGTACTTTTGTTCAATCAAAGCTGCGCGTTCATCAAGAAAGTAATCAGCCGCATATGTCAGGGCAGCGTAGATAATCAAATCAGGGGCTACGGCTGCTATTGCGTTTTCGTCTGTGTTCTGGGTCATAGGCGAGAACTCACTGTAGTAGTAGAGAACAAGAGAACCCGTGGACGGTTGTGGGTGAACCAGTAAGCTCTGCTGTTGCCGGATAAACGTAGTTGGGCTTCCTTGTATCGGACTTACTGCTAAAGCTCTGTACTTAGACATCGGTATGCGTTGAAGCTCGTTGTCCTCATAATACAGTGAGATGATTTCCATAAAATTGTTTGGAAGCGTAACTGCTGGTGTTTGGCCTGTTAATGAGTATGTGATTACGCTCTCGTTAAGAGGAGTGCGGAGCTGACGCTGAATACGAGCGATACCTTGGTCAAT